>WBZR01000018.1_pt1 | contig 271226 bp, 212 predicted proteins | sample 5204231 | NCBI WGS metagenome assembly WBZR01 (sample SAMN12412403, study PRJNA552823) | activated sludge metagenome | isolation source: activated sludge from anammox sidestream of wastewater treatment plant... | place: USA: Virginia | collected 2017-08 | reverse complement strand
TAATCGATGTAGTTCGTGATACATAATCCAGTCGTTAATGGTTCTTTGTTCCATCCTTTTTCATTTTTAAATTAAAAAATCAAAGGACGTAACTTCGACCGCTTTTGAGAAGAAGATTTGCCCTAGGCAAATCTTCTTCTCAACTACTTTATCATGTATTCTTAGTTACCATTTATACTGTATCTCTATTTACCAATTATTCTGTATTATTATTTTCTGGTTACAAATGGTAAATTCGGCAATACTGAAAACATACTCAGGAAGCCCGCACTAAGAACCAATGGCATACCCAGAAGATCCATGAAATGGTCGATGATAGGGGTGTAGAAACCCAGAATCTCGACAAACGTCGCAACACCCAATGTGATCAGCATATACTTGTTGTTCAGCCATAAGAAATCATCGCTAGGCTGTATGAGATTGAATTGAAATGCCAGGGAAATAATGAAAAATGGGAGAAATACCCGAATCCCGGTTGCAGCACTAAGCCCGATACCGAACAATATAGGTATCAACCAATCCATATATTATTTTGAAAAATTGACGATTGTTTCACGGATAATCCTACAGCAATCCAATAATTGCTCTTCCGTAATGACCAAGGGAGGAGCGAATCTTATGATGTTGCCGTGTGTAGGCTTGGCGAGGAGGCCATTTTCAGCCATTTTGACACATATATCCCATGCGGTTGATGAATCCTCGCTGTCATTGATGACGACTGCATTGAGAAGGCCCTTTCCACGGACAAGTTTCACCAGATCACTAGCTTCTATTAGCTTCTGCATCTCTGCTCTGAAAATCTTGCCTAGATAATCCGCCTTTTCTGCAAGTTTCTCGTCCAGCACAACCTGCATTGCCTCCAATGCAACTGCACTTGCGAGAGGGTTGCCGCCAAAAGTTGAACCATGCTGACCCGGCTTTATGGTGAGCATGATTTCGTCATCAGCCATAACGCAGGAAACGGGCAATACTCCGCCTGAAAGTGCTTTGCCAAGGATCAGGATATCGGGACGTATGCCAAGTAAGTCACTGGCAAGCATCTTTCCGGTTCTTGCGATTCCCGTCTGCACCTCATCAGCAATAAACAAGATATTTTTTTCTTTACATATCTTGACAACATCCTTCAAGTAGGTATCATCCGGGACACGGACGCCTGCTTCCCCCTGGATAGGTTCCATCAATACGCCTGCGATCTCATCGTCTTCAACGGCCTTTTTGAAGGCGTCGATATCATTGAAAGGTACTTCAATAAAGCCCGGCAAATAAGGAGCATAACCGCCCTTACTATCCGGGTCGCTCGAGATGCTCACTGCCGCCATGGTCCTGCCGTGAAAATTACCTTCAGCCACAATGATTTTTGCAGTCCCGCTTTTCTGACCTTTGACTTCATAAGCCCATCTTCTGCATAGTTTGATCGCTGTCTCGACCGCTTCCACTCCAGTATTCATCGGCAGCAACTTATCGTAACCGAAGAGTTTTGTCATGAAAGCTTCATATTCGCCAAGTTGGTCGTTGTAGAATGCTCTGGAGGTGAGGGTAAGCCTGGATGCTTGATTCGTCAAGGCTTCGATAATTCTTGGGTGGCAATGCCCTTGATTTACAGCAGAGTACGCTGATAGGAAATCGTAATATCTCTTTCCTTCCACATCCCAAACATATACTCCTTCGCCTTTTGAAAGTACGACTGGAAGCGGGTGATAATTATGTGCTCCGTATTGATCTTCCAGGGCGATATAAGAAGCTGCACTCCTTTCTTTTGTGAGCATGACCATTGTTTTAGGCCACAAAGGTAATAATAAAAAGAGAAAAAAGGGTCGACGAATCTGTTATCATAGATTCCACGACCCTTTTATTGAATTATATTTTGATACCGGCCTTGTTGTCACATATTTGATTGAATGAATTCTATATGAACAACAATTTGATTTTCAATGAATTTTAGGAATTCATGTAATCTTCGATCGGTGGACATGTGCATACCAGATTCCTGTCTCCAAATGCATTGTTGACCCTGCTGACACCTATCCAGAACTTGAAGCCATGGCGCAGATATTCAAGTGGAAACGCCGCTTTTTCACGAGAATATGGAAGATTCCATTCATTGGCAGTCACCAACGGTAGTGAATGTGGTGCATTGACCAATACATTGTTGTCGGCCGCAGCTTTACCGTCTGCTATTTCCTCTATTTCTGCCAGTATATTCAGCATGGCATCACAGAATCTGTCCAATTCATCCTTGGTCTCGCTTTCGGTAGGCTCGACCATGACTGTACCAGCCACAGGGAACGAAAGGGTAGGAGCGTGGAAACCGTAGTCCATCAGTCGCTTGGCTACATCCTCGGCGCTGGCCAGATGCTTATATGGCCTAAGATCGACGATCATTTCATGTGCAGCCCGGCCTTGTGCTCCGGAATAAAGTATTGGGAATCTTTTCTCTAAACGAGCCTTGATATAATTTGCATTCAATATGGCTATTTCTGTTGCCTTCTTCAGCCCGCTGCCCCCTAACATCCTGACATAACCATATGAAATCAGGATGATGCTGGCCGAACCATATGGCGCTGAGCTGACAGCAAAATCGTCACCCATCATGATGTGTCCCGGCAGGAAAGGCTTCAACTTGTCATTACAACAGATTGGTCCCATGCCCGGACCTCCACCTCCATGAGGTATGGCAAAGGTCTTGTGTAGATTGAGGTGGCATACATCGGCACCGATCTCGCCAGGATTGGTCAGGCCGACCTGGGCGTTCATATTGGCGCCGTCCATATATACCATACCGCCATTCTCGTGAATGACATTGCATATTTCCTTGATTGATACTTCGAAGACACCGAAAGTCGATGGATAAGTGATCATCAGACAGGCCAGGTTGTCCCTGTACTGTATCGCCAGTGTCTTCAGGTCTTCCAGATCGACATTCCCTTCGTCATCAGTTTTGACTACCACCACTTTCATGCCTGCCATGACGGCAGAAGCCGGATTGGTTCCATGTGCAGAAGATGGGATCAATGCTATATCACGATGATGGTCGCCATTGGCTTCATGGTATCTCTTTATAGCAAGCAAGCCCGAATACTCTCCTTGGGCACCACTGTTGGGTTGTAGGGAGCATGCCGTAAATCCGGTTATTTCACAAAGATATTCGGAGAAATTCCTGATCATTTCGTAATATCCGATCCACTGATCTCTTGGTGCAAATGGATGAATGTTGGCAAATTCCGGCCAGGATACCGGTATCATCTCAGAAGCAGCATTGAGCTTCATGGTACAAGATCCTAAGGATATCATGCTGTGTACTAAAGAAAGATCCTTATTTTCGAGCATTTTCAGATACCTCATAAGCTTTGATTCAGTCTGATAACTACTGAATACTTCATGCGTCATGAAGGCTGATTTTCTGGCCAGTTCACCGGTTATTGGCGTGTTCAGGCTTTGCATATCGGCTTCCAGTTGATCGGCAGTACGCTCTATATTGAACGTTTTCAAGATTTCGGATACATCTTCGATCGATGTTGTTTCATCCAAAGCTATCACGACTACACCATCTTCAAGATACCCGAAATTGATGCCCATTGATTCGGACTTTTCTTTCAATGCAGCTATTTCATTACTGCCCAATGAGAGAGCTATGGTATCGAAAAATACACTGTTAAGTGTTTTATAGCCGGCCGATTTCAAGGCATTATTCAAAGTCACCGCCAAGGAGTGTATGTTTCCGGCTATTCTCTTGATGCCGACAGGCCCGTGATATACACCATACATAGCGGCCATGTTGGCCAGGAGTGCCTGAGCCGTGCAGATATTGGATGTTGCCTTTTCACGCTTGATATGTTGCTCACGTGTTTGAAGGGCCATCCTTAATGCACGATTGCCGTGTACATCTATTGACACACCGATGATCCTTCCTGGAATAGCTCTTTTGAACTCTTCTCCTGTTGAGAAATACGCAGCATGCGGCCCACCGAAGCCCATCGGCACACCAAACCGCTGTGAATTACCCAAAACGGCATCAGCGCCCAACTCACCCGGAGGCGTCAACAAAGCCAGGGCCATCAAGTCGGCAGCAACAGCTACCAGGATACCTCTTTCCTTCAGCGAAGTGATATAATCTCCGATTGGTTGTACGCCACCTGTTTTATCCGGATATTGCAACAAAACTCCGAAAGCCTTATTTCCTATACTGTCCGAAGCTCTGTCGAATTCCACTACCTCGATATCAAGCACTTTGCATCTTGTCCTGATTACATCCAGTGTTTGTGCAAACACGCCTTTTTCGACATAGAATTGGTTGAATTCGTCACCAGTCTTGTTCTTGAATGCATAGAACATGTGCATGGCTTCTGCAGCAGCGGTACCTTCATCCAATAAGGAGGCATTGGCTATGGGAAGACCGGTGAGATCAGAGATCATGGTCTGGAAATTGAGCAGTGACTCAAGTCGTCCCTGAGAAATTTCCGCTTGATAGGGCGTATATTGGGTGTACCATCCGGGATTTTCAAAGAGATTTCTAAGAATGACATTAGGCACTATCGTATTATAGTAACCTTGTCCGATATAGGATTTGAAAACCTTGTTCCTTGAAGCCATATCCTTGACATGAGCCAGATATTCATGCTCACTCATCGCTTCGGGAAGATTAAGCTCCTTATGCAGACGAATGCCTTCAGGTACGGTCTGATCAACAAGCTGCCCCAGATTGTCAACTCCTATGATTGAACACATTTCATCGATCTGCTCACTACGTGGCCCCAAATGTCTGTCTTCAAACTTTGACTCTTCGAAATTCATGTATTATTATTTTCCGTTACAAATTATATTGCTCAAAAATATAAAAAAGGCTGCAATTAAACCAATTGCAGCCCTTCTATTTCTAAATAAAAACTGTTGTTCTTACTTTTTGGTAGCCTTGCCCGGTACGGTTTTTGGCCTGATATCTGCAGCGAGGTCATGCACTATGGCTCCTGCGATGAAGATACTGGAGAAAGTACCGAATATAATACCTATCAATATAGCGAAGGTAAAGCCTTTGATACTGTCTCCACCAAAGATAAACATGATCAGCATCACACCGAATGTAATGAAGGAGGTAATGATGGTACGACCCAACGTACTGTTGATAGCTGCGTTAATCACCTCCGTTTTGGTAGAGCTAAGATTTTTTCCTGCAAATTCCCTTATCCTGTCAAAGATAATCACCGTATCGTTCATCGAATAGCCGATTACCGTCAATAAGGCCGCAATGAATGCCTGGTCGATCTCCATGGAGAACCACACCAAACCGTGTAGCAAGGAGAAAATCCCTAAAACGACCAAGCTGTCGTGTGTTAGTGCTATGATCGCTCCCAAGCTATACTGCCATTTGCTGAATCTGAACAGGATATAGATGAAGATGGCTGCCAGAGCCAAAAGTGCCGCTGTAAACGAGCTGGTCTTGATGTCATCCGCAACCGTTGGCCCAACCTTTGAGAAGCTTGCTATGTGAGTGCCCTTTGCATCAGCTTTTTTGAATTCATCCAAAGAAATATCCTTTTTGGTGATATCGACAACGGCTTTATGTATTTTAGCCAATACTTCTTCGTTGACTTCCGGATTAGGATCGTCAATTTTGTAGGATGTGGTGACGTTATAGGTATTCTTGACGTCCACGGCCTTGACTATTGGCTCACCGCCCATCTCATTCTTCAGGCTTTCCCGGAAAGTCTCAGCATCAACCTTGGTTCCTTCAGCAAAAGATACGTTGGCTGAGTAACCACCCTTCATATCCACACCAAGTTCAAACCCTCTTGTGAAGATAGAGATCAAACCGATAAGTATCATGGTAGAGGAGAAAATATACGCAAATTTGCGTAATCCCATCCAGTTGATATTTGCACCATGGAATATCTTCTCGGAGAAAGAAGTCGAAAATTTGATTTCTTTTCCTTTATTAGCCCACCAATCGGTAATCATACGGCCTACCAGTACTGCAGTAAATAAGGAAGACAATACACCGACGATCATCACAACAGCGAAGCCTTTGATAGGACCTAATCCGAAATACGCCAGAATTATGTTGGTGATCAACGTGATGATGTTGGCATCGATGATCGCCGAGTAAGAGTGTTTGAAACCTCTCGCAATGGCTTCTTTCATCGCATAACCGTTCTTGAGCTCTTCCTTCACCCATTCGAAGATGATAACACTCACGTCCACTGCGATACCCATCGTTAAGAGAATACCGGCAATACCTGGCAACGTCAGTACTGTACCCTTCGAGGCAAGGACGCCGAAGATGAAGAACATATTAAACAGAAGGGTTATTACTGCGATGGTACCTGCCGTTGCGAAGTAGCTGATCATAAATATAATGATAAACAGCAAGCCAATCATTATGGCAATCATTGATTTATTGATGTTGTCCTGGCCTAATGAAGGTCCGACGAGTGTTTCCTGAACTATCCTTGTTCCTGCAGGTAATTTACCGATCTGCAGAATGTTGGCAAGGTCTTTACCTTCCTGAACACTGAAATCTCCCGTAATCTGTGAGTCGCCTGAGGTGATTGCATTATTTACTCTTGGCGCGGATACAACCTCGCCGTCCAGCACGATGGCAATTTCCCTGTTTTGATCTGCAGCTGCCTTGGTAGTCATTTCACCCCACTTCTTGGCACCTTCGTTGTCCATGCGGAGCGATACAGCGACCTGGTGTGACATCTGATCTTGAGTTTCCCTTGCATCCACTACACGGTCTCCTTCCAAAGGTGCTTTGCCTGAGCGTGGCACCTTGATACCATACAGTTCATACTTATTGGTATATTTAAACGTCTGAGGATCCTTTGTAGGCTTGGAAGACCACTTGAAAGAAATATCTGCCGGGAATAGTGCCTTGATCTGAGGCATGCTCAGGTATTCATCGATCAGGTTCTTTTTGTTCTTATCGGCGATACCCATTACTGCCAATGGATAAGCGATTCCCTGCTGAGTAGCTGAGTTTGGAGTAAATATTTTGAAAAGCGGACCGGCATCTGCCATAGTGTTGGATATAGGAACATCCACAATCCTCATGGTAGAGTCTGTGACCACTCCAAGACTGTCGGTCTTTTTGTCCCAAATGGTGTCCTTCTTGGTAGTAGGAGTATTGACTTGTGTGGAGTCGCCGCCTTTGAGTGCCTTCAAAGTTTTATCAGCATTGGCAAAGCCTTCCAAAAGTCCCGGATCAGAGGCGCGATATACATCAAAGAACTCCAATTTTGCACTTGCCTGCAGGAATTTTCTTGCTCGCTCAGGGTTATCAACACCCGGCAATTCCACCACGATCATGTCCCTGTTTGCATCCAATGATACATTTGGCTGAGTGACACCAAACTTATCGATACGGTCTTTCAACCTCTTGAATGTGAGGTCAACGGTTTGTCCTGCTTTATCTTGTAAGATATTCAGAACCTGAGAATCGGAATAATTGGCTTTTACGTCATCTTTCAATGATGGGCTTTTAGAAAAGATGGAAGCCAGAGTCTTACCATTCGCGATTTTTGCCCATTCCTGACCAAAAGCCTTGATGAATCCGACTTGCTCGGTAACGACTCTTTTCTCTGTTTTTTGTAATGCTTCAAGGAAAGTTGGATCTTTACTTTGATTGGACAAAGACAACAGGAAGTCCTTAAGGTCCACCTGAAGCACTGTACTCATCCCTCCCTTCAGGTCAAGTCCGAGTGCAAGCTGCTGTCTCTTTAATTCATCGTAAGTATAGCTTTTGATACCCGGGATGCTGAATATGGTCTCAGAAGACATGGAGTCCAGATAAGCAATTCTCGCTTCTTTCTCAACTACATCCTTTGTTTCAGCCGGTGCATTAGCCGCAATCTTCTTTGCGTATGCATCTGCACTATTCTCTATTTTATTGGTGGGTAAATAAAATACATATTGAAGTATACAAACTAACGCGATTGCAACCAGAAAAAATTTAATAATCCCTTTTCCTTGCATTTTTTAATTTTTTATAAACAGATTTCTATAAGTAAATATTCCCCTTTTACCAGAAGAAAAACATCGGTAAACGCTTATTATTCAATGTTTATGGGCATACCGATCCATATCCTTGGTTTAAGGCGGTGCAAATATATAAATTATCTTTATAAACTTCTGTACTTATGTGACTAATTTAAATACCATCAGTCATAATTGAGAAAATGCTGCAACATATTGTTTGAATGATTGTTGGTAGTTTTTAATTATTTAATAAATATAAAATTTAATTACAGATGGGTTTATTTTCATTTCTTAGAGGTAGTGGAAGCGATGATCTAAAGAAAAAAGAAGCCGAGGCTACGAAGGAAGCGGTTGCTGATGCCAATAATGCCGCAATGGACGCTATTCTTCATTCCAAAAAGATACTGACACTTGAAGCTATAGTCAATAGCTTGAATATCCCGGTTACCGATCTTTCCATCCAATTGGATAATGATACGGTTACAGTGGGTGGAACCGTTAGCACTCAGGCTGACAAGGAGAAAATCGTTCTGGCTCTTGGTAACGTAGATGGTATCGCAGTCGTGGATGATCAACTTGTTACAGAGGTACAGGAACCTGAGTCCAGCTTCTATGAGGTAAAGTCAGGTGATACACTGTCCAAAATAGCCAAAGCTTACTATGGTGACCCGATGAAGTATCCTGTGATTTTCGAGGCAAACAAGCCTATGCTTAAAGACCCGAATAAGATCTATCCGGGCCAGCAATTGAGAATTCCGAAGATATAACCGTCAGGCGGAACAAATAAAGTTAGAAATGATTATTGAAAGTGATGAGGTGATGATTATCCCTTGTCACTTTTCTTTTTTGTAAAAATAAGCTGCACCCAATAGGCATATTACTCCGAAGATCACCAGAAAGCCCATTTTGAATAAAAATTCATTTCCTACCACGCCTCGGAGGAAAATATCCTGAAAAAGGGAAAGACTCCACTGCATGGGTGATATCATGGCAAGCCGCTGTAACCATAAAGGTAGAACTTCGATCGGTATCCAGATGCCTCCCAACGCCGATAATAGTACAACTGAAATGGAACCGAACATCATCGCCTGATGATAGGTATTGAAAAAACTGCCGATCAACAACCCCCAGCTGATGGCTGCAAAGGCTATCATCCCGGAAGCGATGATGGCCAACCAGAAATAAGGCCCCGCCTGCATTCCGGGTAAGCCGGCCAGAGGCAGTAACCAACCACTGACAAAGAATAGTAAGATAAATTGAAATAATGCAAATACGGTATAGAAAAACACCTTCCCCAATATGATGTCCAGATAGCTCCCGGGTGTCATGGCGATCCTTATCCTGCTGCCTTCTCCCTTCTCCTTGATGAAACTGCCTGCAATCGGAATGATCAGAAAAAATATGGCAAATACAATCCATGCCGGTACATTGTGCTGTACAGAGGTAATGGCAATTGCATTCGTGCCATTTAAGTTGTTAGATTCAATCCTGACCCGGTTGGCCAACAGTTGTTCCGGTTCCGCCGGGCTTCCTGAGTCGGTACTATCCCCATCGATACCTATTTTCTTGAAGAGCAGGTCCAATTGTGCCTTGAACAACATTTTTTCAAGCGAATTCTGAACCGCCATTTTGAAGGATGTCTTGGCCGATGGGTCGAATATCAAAACAACTGTCGCTGAATCACTGTCCGGCCTCACAGGTATGATGGCTGGATTGCCGGATGCCTTGCCTATCTTGTTGATGATCTTGTTAGTCTTGTTGAGCATGTCTGCATAACTGCCCTGACTGACTATCACACCTAATGGATATTCACCGGACCTGACAAGTTTTCGGACATCATCACCGCTCACTGGAGAGCCCCTTAAAGAATCTGTAAGGTCAAACCTTCCCGACTTTTTGAACATGGTCTTTAGGGTGTCCCCCAACGATTTGCCGTCTTCATCAGCCCATATCATCTTTAGCTGGATGTCCTGATAATCGCGAAACGGTGCGTCCTGGACAATGGCCATCGTAAGTATAAGCAGCAACGGCATCACCAGCAGCATAGCCAAGCCGCCCAGATCCCGAAATAAAAGTATCCGCTCCTTTCTGAATGTCGCTATGATTCTTTGAAGATTCAATCCCTAACCTGTTTTCCCGTTAATGATAGGAACAATTCATCGAGTCCTGCCTTCCCATGTTCCTTTAGCAATTGCTGCGGTTGACCAGCAAGGATGAGCGTTCCACGGTCCATGATATATATGTCGGTACACAATTCCTCAGCCTCGGCAAGCAAATGACTGGTATATAGAATGGTTTTACCTTCATTTTTCAGGTCCCTGATCAATTGGTGTATGAGTGCTCTGCTTTGTACGTCAACTCCTGCAGTCGGCTCGTCAAATATGATATCTTCAGGATTGTGAAGCAGGGATGCAAGAATATTGGCCCGGCGGTTCATCCCACCTGAAAAATGTTTAATCTTTTTGTCAAGATGATGTGTGAGCTGGAGGTAGGACGAAAGCTGGTCGATGTTTTGCTTCAGCTTATCCTTGGGGATGCAATATAAGCCCCCAAAGTATTCGAGATTTTCCCTCAGGGTGAGTTCGCCGAAAAGTCCGTCCTGTTGTGGCACAAAGCCAATCTTTCGGCGATCGAGGCTTTGGATCTTTCCATTCTTCGGTCTGCCGATTTCCCCTTTGTCCGGCATGAGCAGGCCACAGATCATGAGTATCAGGGTTGTCTTTCCGGCGCCATTGGGGCCCAAAAGTCCGTTTATAGCGCCGCCTTTAAGATTGAGGCTTATGTCGTCAACAGCCGGTGATGATTGACCCGCATACCTTTTGGTGATGTTCCGGATAAGTATTTCTTTTGTTTCCGGTTTTGCGTGGGAAAATGTATCAGGCCGGCCGGAATTCATATCCTAATTTTTGCCAATTCATTGAAAAAGTCCACTTCCCGGTCGCCAATCTGAGCCAGTAATGCCGAAATTTCCCCAAACGCATTTTCGGAAGAGGATCGATTTTTAATGACCTTGGCCACTTCATAAGCGAAGTTACGCCACATATCACCGATTGCGGTCATTTCGTCAGCCATCCTGCCAAGCTCTTCATTATTAAGTCTGTGGGAGGCCTCTTTGAGAAATGCAGCGTACATAAATCTGAATCCGCCGCCCCCGGTGCCTATTTCTTCCTGCATCCGGATCAGATTGCCTAATGCGAGCATGCTTTTTCGACTCCCCAAGGTCTCCGGATATTTGGCGACTTTTTTGGCAAGATAGCGGATGCCCTTTACGCCAATAAAGGGCAGTGGCGCACTGTTGATGAGAAAGAGTGTTCTCCTGATACCCCGGCGTACCAGTTCTCGATAATCGATTTCTCCTTCAGGTACGCCTTTTATATAATAGAGCTTGCCGGATGGCTCCGGAAAGCCTTTGGCATATCGGGCCTTTATCAAATCGTCTTTGTGAATACGCTTCAATTCCGGCAATACAGGATCTCCCACGATGTATTCATCGCCGTCCCTGGCCCAGACTACAATATTGTGCGCATTAAAATGAAACCTGTAAGCATCCGGCAGGTAGGGAAGGTAATAAACGCTGCACATCACACCGACCGGTATTTTCTTATCCAGCAGCTCGTCGAGGGCATTCATGGATTGCTGGGGAGATTTGAATTTCTTTGTAACCACTTGGGCTCCCAGTAGCTTCATCGAGCGGTTAAATATAGCTCCCGGCCAGATTCTGTAGCTGGTGGCAGGAACTCCATTCACTTTCAGGAAGGGAATATGTATAAAAAATATTCCGCTCCCCGATCCGAAAATCATGGGCTCGCTTAGTGAAATACCGTAGTGGCTTAGCATGTTGACGCATACGCCTGATTCACAATGAGCGGATTGTATATGTTGTAATTCCATCAATATCTGTTCATGCTTTTTTGGGTGTTTCGGGATGATCCGGGTCAAAATGAGCCAATAATTCGATATCTATATCAAATACTTTGGCGTACTTTTCCAACGTGGAAGATTTCAGTTTGTCGAATACACCCGGCTTGAAATGCCTGTTGACCTGCCACCGCCATAGTCCCATATATCCAGCAAGTATGCCGGGATCCATCAATTTTTTTTCCATGAAGTAAAAGATGGGGCTTTTTCGACCTTCCTTCACCTCCTGCCTTGCGAATTCCACTTTCTCCTCCACTAGTTCCCAGGCCTGCTTCAACGCAACGATTTCAGGTTCCCAGCCTGCTGAGCGCACAGCAACATACTCGTTTTGTTCGTCAGTGGCATATTTCAGCAAGCCATCACCGAATTTATTCTGGTAGATAGGTTCGTCGTCTTGAGGTACTTCGTTTTTTTTCATGATTCCGGCATTTTAAGCAGTAAATTTATTTTCTTCAAAATCAACAGACTGAAAATATTGCAATGCAGCAGCAAGCCTTTTCCGATTGATGATGGCCTGTATTTTTGAAATAACAAATTTTATCGGAGAAAGAATGAATATACCCACAATCAGGATATTCTTGAATAATTTTACCAATGGCCTTCTGGCAGGAGAGCCCGATTCTCCTTTTGCCTTGATTTTGCGTGCCCACATATTGAATTGGCCTATTGCGGTCTCTTCCAGCAGGATCAGGCCCGGTTTCAATGTTACTGCTCCTGCTTTTACCAGTTCCTGTTGGAGTGAATCCCATTTGTCATCGCTCAATGCACGGCTGATAATTTTTCCAAAGGTGGGGCCACGGTTGATTTCCGCAGACTGTACACCGGCCTCGGGCAGCAATCCTGAAGCTTCCTTCTTGCCTTTGAATGCCCAGCGGATGACGGTAAGTGTGGAAATGAGATTGGGCGACGAATCGACAAATGAGATATTGCCTACATGCTTTGCGTCAAACTGGTGCAGGTAGCGCTTTATTTTTTCAAGAGCATTAAGCCACATATTCCTGGCCCCGGTCAGAGTAATGACTTTTGTTCCTTCCAAGAGCTTTTTTGCATATTCGCTTTGAAGGAAGCCTGTTATGGGAATAGATGGATGAAGGAACCAAGGCTGGTAGGCCAGAATTACCAAATCATATTTTTTCCCTTCTTCATAGCCGGACAGTCTGACCGCAGTACCCTCCTCCAGGACGCATTCCGGCATGGCATCAAAAAAGTCCAGCGTAGGCCAGGGGAATGGAAAAGGCCTGACCGGGATAATCTCGATATAATCTACCCGGCAATCATTGGAAAAGCCTTCCACGACTTTTTCTGCAAGTGTCCTCAGTTGCCCTGTCTGGGTATAGTAAAGGATGGCTATATCAGGCGTGTTTGTTCCGGCCATAATGTCAATTATCTATCCTTATACCTTCAAACCTGATTCTCTTCGCCCTGTCTTCAAATCTTAAAACTTTGTTTTCCAAATCAATATGTAGCTTGATTTTAGACTTTGCAGCTTGCTTTATTGTTTTGTTTGAAGTAAAATATTCAATTCTTGTATCGATTGGCAGGAAGTTTGCTCCGGATGATAAGATTTTTGCCATTTTGTATTGAATTTGAAAATTTCCTTCTATCGTATCTATATTGTAATCAGTCACATGAACAGTGTCCTGCTTTGTCTTGCCTGTATTGGTAAAAAATAACGTCCCGAAGTAAGTACCATAGCTTTTGGTCATTACTGTCTTATGCTGGGAGAGTGAGTCAAACCTCATTTGCTTTTTCTTCAGGTCGTCCTGATCTGTGTATCTGAATTTTCCGTTATAAATGGTGGTTATCCCATTGATGCCAGCACTGATGTAAATACGTCTTGAGCTTTTCGTGTATTTGATTTTCATGCCCTCTACATTCGACGTAAGGTGCAATGTGTCTGAACTTATATCTTTGATGATAAATTCAAAATCACCGTAATCGGAGCCTTCTACTTTGATCTTATTGTTTCCCGCATAGGCCAGCGTTATGATGGCACCGGATTTGGGCGTGGATTTTTTGGTCATGTAAGTACCTGAGTAAGTTCCGCAAATTGACTTGGCGAATGCAGCATCTCCATCATTTTGAGCTATCATCGATGAGCAGGCCATCATCACACATAGCGGGATAAGCAAATATTTCAATATGTTGATCATATACGTTGTCTTAAAATAATTTTCAATTGTTTCCTTTATCCTTTCCGATTCCCGGCCTAACAATTCAAATTTGAAAATTGTTTGACCGATGTTTTGCCTCTTATGCTCAGTTATTATTTGAAATGGCAACAAAAGTAATTCATTTTCGGTTATACATTTTAACATTGGGATAAAACCATGAGTGTTAGATGAAAATATTTGATCTTCAATGCCAAAATTGTTACATTCCTATAAGGAAGGAATCTAATAGGTTAGTGAAATATGCTTGGATGGCAATTTAGAAAATATGAAGGTGATCCGGAATTGCCGCTTTTTGAGGAGCTGCTCAACCTTTTTAAGGATCTTTTGATGTATGCAGGGGGCAATGTGGCTACAGCTATTCAGTGGCTGATGGAGATGGATCGGGAATATAACCTGACAAATGATGATTATGGGATTCAGGACTTTTTGGAGGAATTGATGCATAAAGGTTTTCTCAAAGCCGACCCGGAACAAAATATTATTCGACCTGCAGAGCGGATGAATATATCTTTAAGGCAGAAAGCTCTTAGAGAAGTTTTTGGCAATGTTCAAAAAGCTGCAAAAGGCAACCATACAACCAGAATTGATGGAAAAGGGGATGAATTGACCTCTGATCTGCGACCTTATGTATTTGGAGACAGTCCGGAACATATAGCTTTTCTTGAATCCATTAAAAATGCGCAAATCAACCACGGGTTAGATACCTTTAATCTTGGATATGATGATTTGGAAGTTCGCGAAACATATCATCAAAGCAATATGAGCAGCGTCTTGCTTATCGATATATCCCATTCTATGATATTGTATGGTGAAGATCGGATCACGCCCGCTAAAAAAGTTGCGATGGCGCTTTCTGAATACATCTCCACGCGCTTTCCCAAGGATACGCTCGATATCGTGGTGTTTGGAGATGAAGCCTGGAAAATAGAAAAGGATGAATTGCCGTATCTGGAGGTAGGCCCTTATCATACCAATACACTGGCCGCTCTTGAGCTGGCATTGAATCTTCTCAGGAAACGAAAGAATACCAACAAGCAGGTGTTTATGATTACGGATGGCAAACCGACTTGTATCAAACGTGGCAATAAACTATACAAGAATAGTTTCGGTCTCGACAGGATGATCGTCAATCGTACACTCAATCAGGCCGGTAAATTCCGCCGATTGGGCATACCCATCACCACCTTTATGATCGCTAAGGATCCATATTTGATGGAATTTGTCGAATTATTTACCGAGACCAATGGCGGTAAGGCTTTCTACAGTGATTTGCAAGGACTGGGCGATTTTGTCTTTAAGGATTATAGCCGATCCAGAAGATGGAATAATAGAAGATAGGCCAATTGGAAAATATGGATGTTTTTGATGACGCAAATTGATTTTATCCTATTATTGCTCTAAATATATAAGGATTAGTCCGGAAATGACGTTATAAATGTGGTTGTATTATTGGGGACACATACCAAACAAGTCGGCGTAATAAATTTGAATAACTTAATCCTGAATTAATTGATTCTGAAGTGAAATATATTCTTTTTTTCATCCTTGATTTCTGCATTATTACATGCCTGCAAGCCCAGTCCATGACCTGGGAGCAATATGATGAAAAGCTCAGTGAAATGGGCAAGATCATCCTGTCTGACACAAATTCGATGGAAAGAAAGGCTGCTGTAGAGTATGTTACAGATTTCTTCAATACACAACTTCAGGATCCTTCGACCTTTAAGAAGAAATTTGTCAAATCGGATTTCTTTTCTGTATTATATCCTGCGGATTCATCTTTCAGGATATTGACAGGTCAGCATTTTGTCAATGATAACGAGTATCGGTACTATGGTGGAATACAAAAGGCCTTGGGCGGCTTTATTCCCTTTACCGACAGGTCTTATGAAAATCTAGCCGAAAGCGTCACCAATGAAGAGCTCAGGGCCGATGAGTGGCAAGGTGCCTTGTACTATCGCCTTTTTGATTGTAAATTAAAGGGGGACAAATACTATTTGCTGTTGGGTTACAATGCCCATTCCTTTTTCAATAAGCAGAAAACCATAGAGGTACTTTCATTTGATCAGGATGGCAGGCCTTTGTTTGGCAAGGATGTATTTGTCAGGGATTCAACGGATTATGGTGACGATCGCCTCAGATATATTTATACCTATTCGGCTGATGTAGCCATGAAGCTCAATTATGACGATGAAGAAAAAATAATCGTCCTGGATCACCTTGTTCCCATGCAGGAAATATTTGTCGGCCAGGGAGAAACAAGCGTTCCCGATGGAACTTATGAAGGTTTCAGGTATAAAAGAGGCAGATGGCGTCATATCTCCTTCTTGCCCCAAAGATTCATGAAGGAAAGCGAGATGCAATCGGGAAAAATGAAGTGAATTTGTAGTATATTATTGCCAATAACTATATTAAAAGCAGTTTGATATATATTGATTAATATTTATATATATTGTGTAACCTTAGGATAAGCGTAATTCGGCCACACAATCATTTGTTGATTCACTGCCATTGAATCTCCTCCGGGACAGGAAGATAGCCAATACGTGATATCTCTCTCACTTTTACTTGTGCCTATTGGGTAAATATCAGAAGCGTCCCTAAGACTCAATTTTGGCAGCTCTTGATTTTCGTCATATTTCGGCACCTTGCCGTCAAGTATCTCACAAACACTGACAGCCCTAAAGCCTCTATTTATTCATGTTTCAGGGCATTAAGTCTAATATTGGGATAGGGGATGGGTGACCCCAAATTGTCCGATAAAAATGCTCGCATAGGATGCTTTTTATACTTTTTTGCAAAATGAATATTTGAGTTCATCTCATACTCAAGAGGTATTTTGGAATGAATTTACCACTTCCCCTTACATTCATTCAAAATAAATTTAAATTCTTCATTATGTATAAATCATTGAGATGATAATATTTGCTTTATATGAAAAAAAAATATATAAGTAATGTAACAATATCTTAATGGCTTTAATTACATTTGGCAGTTATTAAGTTAATACATTTGAAAATTATTTAAGCATTTTTTTGAACCAAAAATAGTAACGATGAATTTTAAAAGTACACTAATCGCGATGCTGATGTTCTGTGTCTCAGGCCTGATGGCTCAGGTGACGACTTCAGGTATGTCAGGTATCGTCAAGGATGCGTCGGGACAACCCATGATCGGTGCATCGATTATTCTTACTCACGTTCCTTCCGGAACAGTTTATGGAACGGTGACATTGGACGACGGGCGTTATAGCTTGCTCAACCTGCGTGTCGGAGGGCCTTACACATTGGAAGTCTCATCCGTGGGCTCTGACACGTACAAATCCAGTGGCATTTACCTTACTCTGGGAGATGTATTAGTCAACAACGTTGTTCTGCAGGAAAGTTCTACTGTCCTCGAAGGCTTGGTGGTTACCGACAACAGAAATCCGGTCATCAATGGTGACAGGACGGGAGCCTCTACCAATATCGACAGAAGGATGATGGAGCGTTTGCCTTCTATCAGCAGGAGTTTGACCGATTTTACCCGTGTTACTCCTCAGGCAAATGGAAACAGCTTTGCAGGCCGTGATGGTCGTATGAACAACCTCCAGATTGACGGAGCAAACCTGAACAATGCATTTGGATTGAGCAGTGATCCTCTACCTGGTGGTGGTAACCAGCCTATTTCACTGGATGCGATTGAAGAGGTGCAGGTAAACATAGCTCCTTACGACGTGCGTCAAACAGGATTTACAGGTGCCGGTATCAACGCTATTACAAAGAGTGGTACCAATGATGTGCATGGCTCCGTCTATGCATATATCAGGCCAAAAAGCTTTACCGGTCTTGAAGTTGGCGATTTTAAACTAAATGAGAGCGCCAGAGCCAGTTCCAATGTTTATGGAGCAAACGTAGGCGGTCCGATCATCAAAAATAAATTATTGTATTTCGTAAGCTTGGAATACGAGAATGCTGAATCAGCTGGTAATAACTGGCTTGCGGATAATGGCACCAATACTGGTCAACCTAACGTTACACGCGTTAAGGAAGAGGATTTGGTAAAAGTTCAAAATTACCTAAAGACTAAGTACGGATATGATCCCGGAGCTTACCAGAACTATGCCAATACTTATAATAACCAGAATTATAAGGCTTTGGCACGTCTTGACTGGAATATCAATGACAAAAATACATTCACAGTACGTTATTCTTATATGCAGGGAACCAATGATCAGGGAGCCAATGGCAACTCAGGTCCTAACCCTCGTTCAGGCAATAACAGGATTTCTAATAAGTCCATTACTTTCGAGAATGGAAATTATTCCTTTAAAAATACTGTAAGCTCAGTAGCAGCAGAATTAAATTCAAGATTCTCCAATAAACTGAGCAATCAGTTGATAGTGACCTATAGCCGTATCCAGGACACAAGATCTACTCCGGGCAAATTGTTCCCGTTTGTTGATATAGGAGATGGTACTTCTACTGGAAGTAGCTTCAGTAACTATATGAGCTTTGGTACTGAACTTTTCTCTGTAAACAATGATGTTATCAATAATAACTTGATTGCTACAGACAACCTGACTTATGTGTTGGGTAAAAATACGTTCACTGCAGGCTTGAGCTACCAGTTGATGTCTTTTGCCAATAGTTATCAGCGTATGGGATCTTCCTATTATCGTTATAATTCAGTAGATGATTTTATCAATGATGCAGCACCAATTTCTTACGGTGTTACATATGTATATGATGGCAAAGATCCTTATGCAAGGGTTAAGTTTGGCTTAGCTGGTTTGTATATTCAAGACAGAATTGCGCTTACAGACAACTTCAACCTGACTTTGGGACTGCGTGCAGATATGGCATTGTTCCACGATAAGCCGGCTTACAATCCTTCAGTTGATACAATCACTTTCTTGAGCCCAGCAGGCAAACCGACTAGTTATACTACAGCTAACTGGCCTAAGTCAGTTCCGTTGTTCTCTCCAAGACTTGGATTCAACTATGATATAATGGGCGATAGAACTCTTCAGCTGAGAGGGGGAACAGGTATCTTCACTGGAAATATTCCATTTGTATGGTTTACCAATATGCCTACCAATGCTGGTGTGATTCAACAGACATTTGAGCCTGTAGGTGCAGCCGTTTTAGCAAAAATTGACCATTTTGAAGCGGATCCTAAGTATTGGCCTACTCATTTGGCAAGTGATTTTCCAACAAGTCCGAGCAATGCGATTCCGGGCGGTCTTAACCTGATCGATCCTAACTTCAAGATGCCGCAGGTATGGAGAAGCAACTTGGGTATCGATATCAAGATCCCTAACACTCCATTGATCCTGAGTGCTGATGGAATCTACACCAGGGATATCAATGGCGTATATCAATACAATGTCAACAGAAATCCTGCTACTCAGAAGATGAGTTATTCCGGCGATACCAGAGATTATTGGGCTAATAAGAATGATGCACAGTATAATAAGACTAAAGGCCTCAATGCCAACGTTCCGTTGTTGACCAATATCAACAAAGGTCAGGCAATGACAGGAACTCTTGAATTGAAAGTTCCTTACTATCATGGTCTTTCTGCTTCATTATTCTACAATTATACCTATGCAGAGGATGTTACTGGTAACCCTGGTTCTGCTGCTGGTTCGGCATGGAGTAACAACTATTCAGTTAATGATCCGAACGAAGCGCTGCTGGGCTATTCTCAATATGCAATCCCTCACCGTGTTGGAGCCAACCTGAGCTATAAGATCGAATATGGTATGTTTGCAACTACAGTAGGTTTGTACTATAACGGTTCAAATGGTTCACGTTATGCATGGACTTATGGTAACGATATCAATGGCGACGGTGTGAGCCTTGATCTGCTATATGTGCCTAAGAGTGCTAACGAATTGACTTTTGCTCCATTTAAAGTTGGCGATAGAACATTCACTGCAGAAGAACAAGCTGCTGCTTTCGATAAGTTTATCAACTCAGTGCCTGAATTGGCTGACGCTCGTGGTGGATATGTTAAGCGTAACAGTGGTTTGTTGCCATGGGCCAACAGATTTGATGTTAAGGTCATGGAAGATGTTTCCTTTGGTGGCAATAATGGTGGAAGAAAGCACACCATCCAATTTGGTTTGGACATCTTCAACGTAGCCAACCTGATTAATTCAGACTGGGGTATCTATCAGGAATTGAACGGCGGTTCCAGCTTTAACTATCCATTGTTGAAAGTGGCTAGTGCCTCTTCAAGTGCTCCTACATTCAACATGATTGCAGTTGGAAATGAACTTGCAACTACTCCATTCAGAAACCGTAACAGTGTTGTAAGTACTTGGGCAATGCAGTTTAGCGCAAGATATATCTTCTAATAGAATAATTTTCTTGTCAGTTCATTAGAATAGATTAATGGATTTAAGAAGGCCTTGTTTACACATGGCCTTCTTTTTTTTATAAATTGTACTTTTTGTGATTAAAATGTATTAATTTTACTCTATTGAAATGGTCTAGATGGATTTGTCAAGCCACCCTCCGCTTTAAAAATTCAAATATTTATTTTATGAAAAATTTATTTACTTTAACACTACTTCTTCTGGCATACATTGCTTCAGCTCAAAAGATTGTGATTACGGAAATAATGTACAACCCACCGGAAGCAGGGGAGGATACACTGGAATATTTTGAAATCACCAACCTGACTCCCAACGAATTCAAGCTGGCCGGTTGTGTCATAACAAAAGGAGTTGAAGGGAATTTTGAAGATGATGATGTTATTGCTCCTTTCGGTTATTTTGTTTGTGTAAAGAAACTATCTGCTTTTAATGCAACTTTCCCGGGCGTTGCAGCCAAACAATGGAAAAATGGAGCATTGAGCAATAATGGTGAAGCCATAGAAATTTCCGATGCGCAAGGCAATGTCCTTACTTCAGTGACATACGGCAATAGCAAGAATGGCTGGCCGGCAGAGGCTGATGGTGGCGGAGCATCACAGGAATTATGTGATTTGAGTAAGGATCCGGCTATTTCAGCCAATTGGGGCGCATCTAAATCAGGTACCGGCAAGGTAATCAATGGTAAGGAAGTTTTTGGAACACCGGGGGCTGCCAACAATTCTGACTGCGGTGTTTTTATTGATCCCAATACTATTGTTGTAAAGGATTTTTCATTCACTCCGGCAGAATTGACCATCAAAGAAGGCGAGACAGTTACATGGAGCTTTGAAGAGGGTAATCATAATGTCAATGGAAAACAATCTGCATTTCCCGGCAATCCGGACTCATTCTACAGTGGTGCCCCGGCTGATGCTCCTTTTACCTATGCCTTCACTTTTACTGTTCCGGGTGATTATGATTATCAATGTGACCCTCATGCTACATTGATGAAAGGAAAAATACATGTCCTACCGAAAACCCCAACTGTTTCCTACCCTGTTAGGACGATAGGAGAAGTTAATAAGGTGGATACTCAGGGAGTTGCCGATTCTCTTGGTAAAAGATGTGAAGTAAAAGGTATTGTATATGGCGTAAATATGCGCGCCGGTGGTCTTAGTACGACGATTATTGATGGTAACAGGGATGGTATCGGCCTGTTTAGCAGTACTGCCATAGCAGGTTATAATGTCAATGAAGGTGATGAGGTGACCGTAAGAGGGAAGGTGGATCAGTTCAATGGTCTGACTCAGATACAGCTGGATACCATCTGGGTGAATTCTACAGGAAATAACTTGTTTCAACCAAGATTGATCAGTGATTTGGGCGAAGATGATGAATCCGACCTTGTTATGATGACTAATATGTCCCTTAAGGACCCCAACCAATGGAAAAAAGGCACTACATTCAACGCTACCTTTACAAATGGTTCCGTCGATATAGATGTGAGAATTATCAATACAACCACTGCTGCCGAGCTGGATGCTCCTGTAGGTACCTATACGATTATAGGCATAGGCGGACAGTTTGATTCATCCAAACCCTATACCGAGGGATATCAGTTTATTCCCAGGAAAAAGGAAGACTTTGTACCGACAGGAAGTGCCGATAGATTGATTGCAGAGAAGGTAAACATCTTCCCCAATCCGGCTCAGGACATGTTATTCATCAATACTAAATTGAATATCAAAAGACTTGAAATATTCGATTCAGCCGGGAGGTTGGTCAGTGTGCAGCATGCTTCTTTCAACTCGGTTGATATCATGAGTTTCAGCACAGGCACTTACCTCTTGAGGGTCATTACATCAGAGGGAAGCGGCGTTAAGAAATTTGTAAAGTTTTAACTGCGTTTTTATAAAGCAATAATTTGGGTTGCATCCGAGTTTAAAGTTCGGATGTAACCCTTTTCTTATGAAAGTACTGTATCTCATAATGGTCTTCTTGTTTTTCGCTCCATTCACCATGGTTGCAGGGCTTGATGTTCGAATCTTTACGGAAAAAGAAGACAATCAAATCAATTTCTTCGTTGATAATGATGAATGGTGTTCTGTATCCATAGCCTTTGATTTTGAGCTTAAGAATATGAAATCGTCACATGGCTCGAAATTTACTCTCGTAATTCCTGCCAGAACCCGGAAATTTCCCGGCAATATCCTGACCACTCATAAGATCAACGAATTGTTCGGGTATAAATACAAGACCAACATCGTAAGGGGTGATGTAATTAGCCCTAAAAATACCGATTATACGTATGAATTACCTTATCCAAAAGGAAAGAAATACACGGTAATGCAGGGTTATAACGGCCAATTTTCACACAAAGGCTCCAATGCTTTGGATTTTTCATTGGCTGAAGGCGATGAGATTTGTGCGGCTAGGTCGGGAGTTATTGTTGAGGTTGTCCAGCATAATAACAGAAGATGTACAAGCCCCGGTTGTGAACAATACAACAATTTCGTGCTTGTTTGTCAGGAGGATGGAACTTTCGCTGAGTATGCACATATAAAAAAGGATGGCAGCCTTGTTGCTCCCGGTGATACAATCGTCTCAGGCCAAATCATTGCTCTCAGTGGCGACGTCGGATTTGCTTCAGGCCCACATCTTCATTTTGTTGTATCTTTGCCCGGCCTGAATGGCAACAAAAGCATCAGGACACTTTTCAGGACCCGAAACAATGAGGCGGAATTCCTGAAAGAAGGAGTATCCTATCTAAGAACAGATAATAATTGAATGAAATGAAAAAAATTGCGTTGCTTGTTTTCTTTGTAGTTGCAGGGTGGGCATGTGTAAAAGCTCAGGATGGCAATACTGATTATTTACTTAGCGCCATACAATTTTCGGACAAATTAAATGAAAATCCACAGGTCACCCTGTTGGATGTACGTACACCTGAGGAATTTTCCCAAAGCCATCTCAAGGATGCAATCAATATTGACTGGAATGGAAAAGGATTTATGAAGGAAGCCTCTGCATTGCCTAAAAACAAGCCTATTTATATGTATTGCCTTAGTGGCGGAAGAAGCCATACTGCTGCCGAAAAATTGAGATCAAAAGGCTTTATGGTATATGAAATGGAGGGCGGTATCATGCAATGGAAGAAAGCCGGACTCCCCGAAGTTAAGGGCGAAGTCAAGAAGAATAACGACGGCATGTCGCTTGATGAATTCGATAAGTTGGTATCTTCCCATCCTTATGTCATGATTGATTTCAGCGCTCCGTGGTGTGGCCCTTGCAAGAAAATGAAACCGTACATCGATGCCATTGAGAAGGAAATGAATGGCGACCTCAAAGTCATTGTGGTAAATACCGATGAAAACATGACCTTAGTCAAAAAGATGAAAATATATTCCATCCCTTATGTGCAGTTGTACCGCGATGGCAAATTGAAATGGGAAAATATGGGCTTTACGGATGAGAAATACCTCCGTCAGGTCGTCAACGATTTTAAATAATATATCAAGTGTAAGTATCTTGTAATCAGCACGGTAATGGAAATTGTCTTAAATTACCGCATTCTGACGTTAGATATATAAGCGAAAGAAAATTATCCTTTTTTTATGGCAATATTGCTCACTGTGGCTCACATTACACCGGAATCCATGATGGCCTCAGCATAATTTAACAAGCAATCCAAATTTTAATAATTTCCTGTGTTTGTTTCTATTTAAAATTTGTGGTAATACAAGTGCAATGATTCCCTGTTTGCCCATTTAGCTCCATAGGAGTGACCGATCAATAGCATCAATGGTCATTGTGGGTGTCAAGCTCCGTAGGAGTGTCCCCATAATCATCAAAAATTTATTTCGGATTGAATTCAATATTGCTTGTATTGAGAAAATTGGTGAATTTGATTTGATATCACTGAAACAGATTGTGTCACTCCAAAATTGAAGACATATTATCAAGATAATCATGACACTTTATCGATTGACGTTTAGGGTAAGCCCGAAACTTCAGATCATAATAGCTTGAAATATATGATATTTATCGAGATGAATTTCTCCTGGGATTGGAATTCTGCTCATCATTTTCAACCAATCCGTCCCGAAGCCTGATGATTCTGTGGGCATATTCAGCAATGTCGGGTTCATGGGTCACGAGTATGATGGTATTGCCCGCTGAGTGTATCTTCTCGAAAATAGCCATGATCTCCAGGGATGTCTTCGAGTCAAGGTTTCCGGTAGGCTCATCTGCCAGTATGATTGCAGGGTCATTGACGATAGCCCGGGCAATGGCGACACGTTGCCGTTGACCACCCGATAGTTCATTCGGTTTGTGATCCATTCGATCCGCCAGACCCACCATTTCCATGGCTATTCGGGCTTTTTCGAGCCTTACCTTCTTTGATATGCCTGCATATATCAATGGCACTGCGACATTTTCCAATGACGACACCCTGGGTAAAAGATTGAAAGTCTGGAAAACGAAACCAATCTCCTTATTACGCACATGCGCCAGCTCCTTATCAGCCATGTGACTGACATCGTGACTATTTAGCAGATACTTGCCAGATGTGGGCGTATCGAGGCAGCCTAATATATTCATCAAGGTGGACTTGCCGGAGCCTGAAGGACCCATGAGCGCCACGTATTCATTTCGGTTGATTTCAAAACTGATGTCACGCAGGGCGTATAGCTTCTGCTCGCCCATGACATAGACCCTTGCCAAATGTTCTATTTGTATGACGTTTTGTGGATTCAAAGCACGGAAGTTGATTTCTTTTACCTGCAATATTAATCTGAAACTGCGACAAAACCCTGATTATTCGATGTGAACTAAAAATTTATCGTCAAAATTCACCTTTTACTTTGTAAACCCATTTTCGGGAAGTAAATTTGGCAGATGGAAAATGAAAAACCTATTCCAAAACATATTGCCATTGCCGGAAATATCGGAGCTGGCAAAACATCACTTTCTGCGCTTCTGGGTAAGAATTTTGGCTGGGAAGTGCACTATGAGGATACGGAGGATAATCCCTACCTGTCTGATTTCTACGATGATATGACGCGTTGGTCTTTCAACCTTCAGATCTATTTTCTGAATAATCGCTATAGGCAGGTTCTGGATATTCAAAACGGTGATCACACGGTCATTCAGGATAGGTCGATATACGAGGACGCCCACATTTTTGCGCCCAATCTGCATGAAATGGGACTGATGTCGCGGAGGGACTTTGATAATTATTTTGATCTTTTCAAAACAATGTCATCTCAGGTAAAAGCTCCTGACCTGATGATATATCTCAGAGCTTCTGTTCCGACCCTCGTGGATCACATTCAGACCAGAGGCAGGGATTATGAAGGTAATATGAGTCTTGACTACCTGAAAAAGCTCAATCAGCGGTATGAAGAATGGATCGAGACATACAACCACGGACCACTATTGATCGTCAATACCGACAAATTAAATTTTATCCAGAACAAAGAAGACCTCGGTACCATCATAGAAATGATCGATGGGGAGCTGAACGGCCTGTTCTCGTGACTATGGCGTCGAGTTGATTGCGGTAGCAGGTCCTGCCATACTCTTGTCAACATTTATGCGCTTCGTAGATATAATCAGGAAGGATAATGTAACTAAAAACAGAATAAACGCCAGAATTGCATTTTTTTTCATCACCTTTGCTTGTGATAATTGATACAAAGACCTATGCATGATAAATAGGTTTTAGGATAATAATTGTTGGTTATTCAACGGGAAAATGATGTTGAACATTTCATAATCGGCAGTTCAATAATGCAATTTAAGGTTTCTTTGACGCAAAGATAACATATTATTTTTATTTATAATATATAATTTGCAAATTTTATGTCATCAAAATATAATTTACGTGGGGTATCGGCTGATAAAGAAGATGTTCATGCTGCCATTAGCGGTCTGGATAAGGGCCTTTACCCAAGCGCATTTTGCAAAATTCTGCCCGATTTAGTAGGCAAAGACCCTGCTTATTGTAATATCATGCACGCTGACACGGCCGGCACCAAGACTTCGCTGGCATACATGTACTGGAAAGAAACCGGAGATATCTCCGTCTGGAAGGGAATAGTCCAGGATGCCATTGTAATGAACACAGATGATATGGCATGTGTAGGCTGCGTGGATGATATCGTGCTTTCAAGTACCATTGGCAGGAATAAGGCGTTGATAGACAAGGAGATTTTAGCGACTTTGATTGGCACCACATCGGAATTTATTGATAAAATGAAGGGACTGGATGTCAATATTTTCCTTGCAGGAGGGGAAACCGCCGATGTAGGCGATATCGTTCGTACTGCTGACGTAGGCTTCACTGCTTTTGCGAGGATGAAAAGATCGGATTTGATCATCAACAGGATTCGTCCCGGACAGGTTATCGTTGGTTTGGCTTCCTACGGTAAGGCAATCTACGAGACCGAATATAACAGTGGAATAGGCTCCAATGGTCTGACCATGGCACGGCATGAACTATTTGGTGGTGACTATGCCGATAAATACCCGGAGACGTATGCTCCTCAGACTCAAAGGGAATATGTGTATAGCGGCAGCGGCCAACTGACGGATGTCATCGACATTGACGGAAAAGCATATCCATTGGGCAAGCTCGCTCTATCACCCACCAGGACCTTCCTTCCTGTTTTGAAAAAAATATTGGATAGTTATCGGGCGAATATTCACGGCATTATCCACAATACCGGTGGCGGTCATTCCAAGGTGATGAAATATTGTGACAGTCCTGTCAGGATCGTTAAAGATCATCTGTTGCCCATTCCTCCTATCTTTGATATCATCAGTAAAAATGCCGGCGTGGACTGGGAAGAAATGTTTAAGGTCTTCAATATGGGGACCCGCCTTGAAATATACACGGATGAAGCAACTGCTCAGGAAATAATCCGGATTGCCAAGTCATTTGATATTGAAACGGGTATGATAGGTAGGGTAGAAGCGACCGAAAAGGATACTTCCTCGGTGATTATAATGCATGAAGGCAGCGAGTATGAGTATAATTGAAAATATAGACTGATTTAGTCAAATAAGAATGTTGGCAGTGGTAGTTTGGGTCTTAATTGCAGGTACAGATATGATTCCGACTATAACAAAAGTATTACTCCTCTGATATCCGGTTGACCAATACCTTGTCGATTTTTGTCTTGTCCAGATCTACGATTTCAAAGCTGTAGTCGCCATAGGTAAATTTGTCACCAATCTCAGGCATCTTGCCCAGTTTCTCTATCACATAGCCTGCGATCGTGGTATAATCGGCATCTTCACTGAAAAATTCATCGATGTATATTTGCTCTCTGAGCTCGTCTATCAGACAAGAGCCATCGATCAGATACGAGCCGTCATCCCGCTTGAAGATCATGATTTCTTCCTCCTCTTCCAAGTCAGGGAGATTTCCGAAAATATTTTCAGTGAGATCATGCAGGGTAAGTACACCCTCAACATAACCATGTTCGTTCATGACGACAGCAAAATACCTTTTCTGCTTCCTGAATTCCTCCAATATTTTCAGAGAGGTCAGTGTCTCCGGTATCAAAACAACCGGTTGAAGTATGTTCTTGATGTCAAAACCCGGCCTGTTTCGGCTGATGAGATAATCCTTTAGGTTGACGATGCCCAGGATATTGTCTAAACTGTCATCGCAGACTGGAAATTTGGTTAGGCCGCTTTCAATAATGTCGGAGTGAATCTCAGCCGAAGACTCATTGACGTCAATCCAGACAACTTCATTGCGCGGAGTCATGATACTGTATGCCTTTCTGTCAGCAAAACGGAAAATATTGTGGATCAATTCACTCTCCTTATTATCGATGGTTCCGTCCTCATTGGCCATTTTGACCATCATCTTGAGCTCATCTTCCGATACAATGTCATTTTCAACATCCTTGATAAATAGGACTTTGGACAGAAGTTTGGTCGATGTCGTCAAAAACCAGACAATCGGATAAGTAATCTTGGTAAAGGCTTTAACGAAGGGCGCCAAAAACAATGCTATCTCTTCTGAATACATAAGCCCTATTTTCTTTGGTATCAATTCACCGATGACAATCGTCAGGTAAGTGATTCCTCCTATGATGATCAATAAGGCGAGGCTGTGAGCATAATCAGCCAACCATGTAATCTCCGAAAAATATTTCTCCAATCCTGCTGCAAAGGCCTGACCTCCATATACACCGGCTAAGATACCGATGGTTGTAACCCCAACCTGCATGGCAGCCAAGAAACTATCCGGGTTTTCCGTAAGCTTCAGAGCGATAATTGCATTCTTGTTCCCTTTGGAGGCCTTTTCTATTAATCGTGCTTTTTTGGATGTAGCTAATGAAATCTCACACATGGCAAATAGGCCATTAAGCACCATCAATCCAAGAATAATCCAAATTTCCATTTAATAGTGTTAACTAAAGGCATTGCTATCATTTTTCTTTTACCACACGCCTTTCAACGCAAAGGTAATTATTTTGCTTAAATCATATATTTATTTTCCATATCACACGTATATTCCTGCCGACTGCTTTCAGCCGGATGGTATGCTTTCCGGGTCACATTCATCACTTTGATTTAAAATTATGTGGATGGAAATTGGAGGTTGAGCCCTTCGATAATATAGTTTTCTCAGGACAGTATTTTTGAAGAAAAGGTGTCAATAGGCAGTATATATATTGATTGAGCCGGTATTGCTTTTCACATAAGTGCGTTGAATGTTCACAGTTGAAGATGGTTTTTAATTCACTTATTTCAAAAAAGAGAGGAATTTGTAATACACACGGTATGAATTTTTTTCAGGAGCCCGTACAAATTTTGATTAATATTGCAATCAAATAAAGAATAATGAGACGACATAAATTTCTCGTGCTCCCTTTAGCTTTTATTCTTATTTGCGTCTCTTGTACTAACAGGAATGATTCCCGGAGCGAGCATCCCGGATATCTTGTGGCTGAACCGCAGGATTCGACTCGCCCTATGGTTGAATCTGACAATGAGCCGGATCGGGTTATCTGGCAAAAACCTGAGATGGTACTTGATTTACTTGGCGACCTTCACGATAAGGTTGTCGCTGATATTGGCGCAGGAACGGGATTTTTTACATTCCGTCTTCTACAATACGCAAAGAAAGTCATCGCAGTCGATATCGATAAGGTACCACTCGAACGTATGAGACAACTTTCCCTGAAACTGGATACCTCCATCTCCAACAAACTCGAAATCAAACTTGCAAAGCCCGCAGACCCGGAACTAAATCCATCGAGTGTGGATGTTGTTTTCATGTCCAATACCTATATGTACATCAAGGACAGGGTTTTCTATCTTAAAAACCTGAAAAAATATCTTAGGCCACATGCTCGTATTTTAATTATTGACTATAAGAAAAAATCCCTTCCCTTCGGTCCACCGATTGATGAAAGGGTCGATTTGGGTACCGTAGAAAAAGAATTAGGGAGTGCAGGATATAGAATAGTCAAGTCGGACGACGTATCACTCGATTATCAATATATCGTATTGGCAGGGTTGTAATTTTCCCCTTAAATCGGATGAAAAAATGTGTTAAAAACATTATTTGAAATCAAAAATAAAACATACCTTTGCAGTCCATTTGTAAAAGTATGAATAGGAATGGCCGGTTTAGACCAGTTTACTATACCCGTAAAGGGCTTGCACCTTGGAGTTCATAACTACCGTTTTACGGTGGGGGATGAATTTTTTAAGGAAAAAGATAGTTCAGTTGTAGAATCCGGCACTTTTGAAGTTGACGTAGAGCTTGACAAACACATCGATTTGATGGTTCTGAGGATCGCCTTTTCCGGCAATTGGCATACAGCATGTGATAGATGCATGGCAAATATTGCTATTCCGGTCGAAGGGCAATCAGAATATCTCATCAAATATGCTTCCGAAGAATCCGATGATGGTGATGTAATCTATATCATGCGGGAATCATCCGAAGTCAATGTGGCGGATCTGATCCTTGACACAATAACAATCGGAATGCCTTTGAGCAGGACTTATGACTGTGATGAAGAAGATTCAAGACCTTGTGATGATGTAGTCCTCAGTAAACTCAGACAAACAGAAAATGATGATGCTTCTGCATCGGACAATCCCTGGAAAGATCTATTGGGCTTGCTCGCTGAAGAAGATTGATTTAGTTATAATTATAAATTTATTATACAATGCCAAATCCAAAGTGGAGACACTCCAAGCAGAGAAAAAGGAAAAGAAGGACGCACGATAGTCTGACACTGCCTACTATCGGCACCGACAAAACGACCGGCGAAAACCACCTGATGCATCGCGCACACTGGTCTGAAGGCGCTTTATTCTATCGTGGAAGAAAGGTGATCGAAGCTGCTGCCGGTAAAGATGTAGACTTCACAGAAGTTTAATCGACGTCGTTTAGCTTTCAAGATTATACCCTGATCTTCCCAAGAGATCGGGTTTTTTCGTTTATATCATCACAAATTCAAATTTATGAAAAAAGTAATATTCACAGATAAGGCACCGGCACCGATCGGCCCATATAGTCAGGCGATCGAAGCTAACGGTATGTTGTACGTTTCAGGCCAGATTCCGATCGACCCGGCTACCGGTCAATTGATTACAAGTGATATCGAGGCCGAAACACGTTGTGTGCTGGATAACGTAAAAGCAATCCTGGATGCGCGCAATTTGACTATGGATGACGTCGTGAAATCATCGATATTCATTTCCGATATGAACAACTTCGCACGTATCAATGCAGTATATGCCGAATATTTCACGGGTGCCAATCCACCTGCCAGGGAGACTGTGGAGGTAGCAGCATTACCCAAAGCAGTCAATATCGAGATTTCGGTTATTGCTGTAGCCAGATAATTTTTTGTATTTCATTTAACGATTTTTAATCCGCATGCAACGTATTCTTTCCGGAATTCAACCGACCGGCGATCTTCATTTAGGCAACTATTTTGGCGCTATCAAAAATTGGGTGGATCAGCAGGGCAAATATGAATGTACTTATGGCGTGGTGGACTATCATTCCATGACCATGCCTTATAAAGCCGGAGTGCTCAGGGACAACACCTGGCGTATGGTGTACCAAGTGCTTGCTTGTGGTGTGGATGTCGATAATCTTTTCATCCAATCTCTGATTCCTGAACATGCCGAATTGTGCTGGATACTGAGTTGTGTGTGTTCTTATGGCGAATTGACCCGTATGACGCAATTTAAGGATAAGACTGAACAGGTCAAAGAACAATCCAAAGATGCCATGATCTCTTCCGGCTTATTTCTTTATCCCGTTTTGCAAGCTGCAGATATATTGATCTATCATGCTGATTATGTTCCGATAGGGAAGGATCAGGAGCAACATCTCGAATTGTCCAGGAATATTGCAGAAAGATTCAATTATCAGTTTGGGGTAGAATATTTCCAACACCCGGAGCCGCTTTATACTGAAGTTCCCAAACTGCTGTCTTTGGCCAATCCGGAAAAGAAGATGAGTAAGAGTCTGGGTGAAAAGCATTATATCAATCTTTTCGGTGACGAAAAGTCAATCACCAAGCAGGTCAAGTCAGCTGTGACCGACTCCGGAGAAAATCCGACAGGGGAGATGAGTCCCGGCGTAAAGAATCTCTTCGAATTATTGAAGGCCTGTAACGAAATGGACGCCTACCATCATAATATGGAGCAATGGAATGCCGGAAAGTTGCAGTATGGCAGCCTGAAGGGAGATGTCGCCAAAGCACTCGTCGAGCTGACCGGCAGATTCCGTTTAAATCTGGAGAGTATTCGCCAAAATGAAGCTGAAATTAAGGAAAGGGTTTATCAAAGCAGCGCCAGAATCCGTCTCAAAGCACGGAAAACAATGGATGAAGTGCGGGAAATCACCGGACTGACAGCCTTTAGAGGTTGATTCTATCTGATGTTCTATTAATTTTACTATGGCGTATTAAGATTTTTATATGTCAATGATATTGAATTGAATTTTTATTCACTATCCATTATCCATTATTCATTCTTCATTCTTCATTCTTTGCCTTTACTCTTCGCCATAAGGTCGTGCCTACAGCACTTGACCCGGTTACAAATGGACAATTCTACCAAAAGGACGCTTCTCTGAAGCTTTTGATGCGAATTTCTTTGCGGCCTCCGCTCCTTTGCGTGCTGTAATCTCGTCAAGACGCCCAGCTTTTTACAGATTCAGCATCAAGATATGTATCTGTTTCTTTGCTCCTTTGCGTGCTGTAATCTCGTCAAGGTTTTTTGGACTTCAATATCAATGTAAGCACCTGAATTTCCTTGGTCACACAGGACTTCTGCTTCACTCCAGCACTTTTCACTTAGCATTAGTACAGCCTATTAAATACTGGTTTATTTTTTCATTATTCGGTTTGGGTGGAGTAAAAACATTCTTATATAATATGAATATGTATATTTGCAACTAATATATTTATTTTTTAAATACTTTATAGATAAACTGTCCTAAACCATTGATATCATTTGACTTATGAAGCAGTATCTCGACCTCCTCAGTAATATTCTTGAGAATGGAAATGACAAATCAGACAGGACCGGGACAGGCACCCGCAGCATTTTTGGTGCTCAGATGCGTTTTGACCTGTCTAAAGGTTTCCCTCTGCTGACCACAAAGAAGCTTCATTTGAAGTCGATCATATACGAACTGCTTTGGTTTATAAAGGGAGACACCAACATTCGTTATCTGAAGGAGCATGATGTGCAGATCTGGAATGAGTGGGCGGATAATAATGGCGATCTGGGTCCGGTGTATGGAAAACAGTGGCGCAGTTGGGAAGGAGCGGATGGGAAAACTTATGACCAACTAAAAATAGCCATTGACACCATTAAAAATAAACCGGATTCCCGGAGGATCATCATCAATGCATGGAATGTGGCAGATTTGGACAAAATGGCGTTGAGCCCCTGCCACTGCCTTTTTCAGTTTTATGTTGCCAATGGTCGGCTCTCCTGCCAATTATACCAACGCTCTGCCGACGTCTTCCTCGGAGTGCCCTTCAATATTGCGTCATACGCTTTGTTGACCATGATGATAGCCCAGGTATGCGATCTTCAGTATGGCGAATTTGTCCATTCCTTCGGCGATGTACATCTGTATAATGATCATTTTGATCAGGCAAGGTTGCAACTGACTCGGGAGCCAAGGAATGCGCCCGGTATGATAATAAATCCCGACATCAAGGATATAGAGAAATTTGACTATGCTGATTTTAAAGTTACCGGATATGATCCCTACCCACGTATTAAAGCCGAAGTCTCTGTATGACAGATGATGATTGTTCTCCCATAATGGTTTGAGTATATTTTTTCTCCAAAATCATCGATGAACTGTTCGGTGGGTGGGATTCGGATTGAATTGTTGAGAAAATTCATTTGAATCGCATTATCACTTTTTTCTTACCACGTTCATTTTTTAGCAAATCCCGCAGCCATAGATTTACTTTTAAGGATTGAAAAATAATGCTGAAAATTGGTTTGCATAAGGTGATTTCCGTTTTTTATACGGAGCAATAATTAAAAAAAATACTTTTTTGTCATAAATTTTATCTGCTATTATTCACCTTGTTTTTTGACTTATATTAAAAATATTTGTCATATTAAAAAAATATATATAACATAATCAATCAGTTGTGATTAATTGGAGTCGGATGTCAAAATTGTGGGAATTATAGCCGTTAATTAGAAAGAGTCTAAATAGTCCAATTTCTTTTTATGAATAGTTAAAATATTTAACAGTTGGTTATTTTTGCGGTATTAATAAGTTTTACTCATCCTGATCAAGTATGATAAATTTTATAAACAATAGTAGAATTAGTAGTTTGAAATCTATAGTTCTTTTTCTGCTCACCGTTTTCTCGCTCAGCGTTGTCAATGCTGCTGACTTGAATAAAGGTAAGGACCTTTTCAAAGCGAATTGCGCGACATGCCATAATAAGAATATGAAGGATAAGCTCACCGGACCTCCGATTGATAAGGGGCTGGAAGATTGGGCATCGTATCCTAAAAAGGATTTGCACGATTGGATTCGCAATTCTCAGGCATTAATTTCAAAGGGACATCCTCAGGCTGTCAAGATTTGGAATGAATTTAAGCCGGTGGTGATGACTCCGTTTCCTACGCTTTCTGACGATGATATCGATAATATTCTCGCATATTGCGAAGGCGTAATTGCAGGTACGTATCCACCGAAAGCGGATGTAGCCGCTGCTCCCGGCGCTGCTGCTCCCGGTGAGACACAGAACAATAACTGGATATATCTTGCCATCTTCGGCCTGCTCGCTGTTTTAGCTCTCATATTGGGCGGAATCGCACGTAGCCTCAAGAATGTCGAGCGTGAAAAGGAAGGCCTGCCGGCAGAACATAAGACACTCGCGCAGCTTCTTACCAGCAAATCTGTGATTGGCGTTGTCCTTTTTGCACTGATTGTACTCGGTAGTTTCACTACGGTCAATAATGCTATTAATCTTGGGCGTCAGCAGAATTATGCACCCGAGCAGCCGATAAAGTTTTCGCACGTTACGCATGCCGGCATTAATAAGATTGACTGCCAGTTCTGCCACGATGGTGCACGTAGAAGTAAGCATTCTGTGATACCTTCTACCAATACTTGTATGAATTGCCATAAAGCGATCAAAAAAGGTTCGACGTATGGTACACAAGAGATTACCAAGATATTTGCATCTATAGGATTTGATCCGAATTCCGATCAGTATATCGAGAATTATGATAAGATGTCTCAAAAAGATATTGCCAAAATATATAAGAAATGGATTGGCAACCAGTATCTGACTGAGGAAGGAAACTCAATGGACGCAGAAGGCAAGGAATTTGTCAAAAACCAATGGGACCATATCGTCTCTTCCCTTACCAATGATCATAAGAAGAAAATCCAGGGACCGATCGAGTGGATCAGAGTCCATAACCTGCCTGATCATGTATATTTCAACCACTCTCAGCATGTCACTGTCGGCAAAGTTGATTGTGAAGTATGTCATGGCAAGGTAGCAGAAATGGAAACACTCCGACAATACGCTCCACTTTCAATGGGGTGGTGTATCAATTGTCATAGGGACACGAAGGTACAATTCAATGAGAATCCTTATTATGACAGTTATGTCCGCTATCATCAAGAATTGAAGGATGGCAAGCGTGACAAAGTAACCGTAGCTGACGTCGGTGGACTTGAATGTCAAAAGTGTCACTATTAATATTTTAAAATAAATATAATCAGAACTTTCTAGTATATAATAATATGAGCGAATTTGATCATGGATATTGGGGCAGCAGCGAGGAATTCACGAATGATGAGACTTTTGTAAAAAGCCTGCATGATGAGTTCTATGAATTGCCCATCCTCAATAATATGGCACAGGAAGAAGATGAGTCGTCTAAAGGCCACAATCGTAGAGACTTCCTGAAATACCTCGGATTCAGTATTGGAGCAGCCACTATCGCTGCCAGTTGCGAATCTCCGATAAGGAAAGCACTTCCATATGTAAATAAGCCTGATACAATCGTACCCGGTGTTGCTAATTTTTACGCATCCACCTTCATCAAAGGAAACGATGTCTTGCCTGTCGTGGTGAAAACCAGAGAAGGCCGGCCTATCAAGATAGAAGGCAATACCTTGTCTTCATTCTCAGGCGGTGGTACCAGTGCAAGAGCACAAGCATCCGTGCTTGATCTCTATGATGTGGGAAGGTTCAAATTTGCCGGAAAATCGGATGGCAAGGGCGGAATGAAAAAGATTAAATGGTCTGAGCTTGACAAAGCTGTAATGGATAAATTGGCTGCCGGAGGAAACATTAGAATTGTTTCAAATTCGATAACCAGCCCTTCCATGAACGCAGTTATCAGCCAGTTTATCAATGCTTATCCGACGGCTAAACATGTGACTTACGATCCATATTCTTCTTCTGCTACATTGATAGCCAATGAGAGATCATTCGGCAAGCGCGTATTCCCGGGTTATGACTTTGGTAAGGCGCAAATAGTGGTTAACTTCGGTGCAGATTTCCTGGGCACATGGGTTTCTCCGGTTGAATATACCAGCGCCTGGACAAAGAATCGTAAGATCAAGAACTTTGATAAGCCGGAAATCAGCCGCTTGATCCAGTATGAAAGTAATATGTCATACACGGGTTCAAATGCTGACAACAGGCTTTTGATCAAACCTTCAGAGCAAGGCTTGGCTATCGTCAAACTATATAATGCTGTTGCGTCCTTGACAGGAGGATCACAAGTATCGGTTAGTGGTACTTTAAAAAATCAAAAGGCCGAAAAATCTTTTGCAGCAGTGGCAAAGGATTTGGTGGATAACAAGAACGCCGGAAAGGCCTCATTGGTACTTTCGGATTCAAATAATATTGCAGAGCAAATAATTATCAACAAGATTAATGATCTGTTGGGTAATTACGGTCAGACCATCGATCTCAACAACTATTCCAATCAAAGGAAAGGCATTGATAGTGACATAGTTGGCTTGATCAAGGATTTGAAAGGAGGCAGCGTAGGTGTTGTAATCATCCTTGGCGATGCAAACCCGGTATTTGATCTGCCGGAAGGCAAGGATTTTGCGGATGGGTTGAAAAAAGCCGGACTTTCAGTTTCACTTTCAAGTGTACCGAACGAAACAAGTGCAGCATGTGGTTATATTGCTCCATCCAACCATTTCCTGGAGTCCTGGGGGGATGCACAGCCACGAAAGAATAACTACTACATCATGCAGCCTACGATTGCTCCACTGTTTGACACTCGTCAGGCCGAACAGTCGCTTCTTGCATGGGCAAAGTCTCCGGTAAATGATTTTTCCACCTTTATGCAGGGCGTATGGAAATCTTCCCTATTTGGACTACAGAGTGATTACACCGATTTCCAGAGCTTTTGGGATAATACGTTGCATAATGGATTGATCGAACTCGCTTCCCAGAGTGGGGCCGGGTCCGTGTCAGTTGATGTCTCAGGACTGGGCAGTTCCATTACAAAACCCGGTTCCGGCATGGAGGTCAAATATTATGAGCCAATGGGTGTAGGATTTGGCGTTTATGCCAACAATCCTTGGTTGCAGGAAATGCCAGACCCGGTCACGCGTACTGTTTGGACAAGTGTTGTACATATTCCATTGGAATGGGATGGTGACAGTAAGTTTAAATATTATCAGAACCTTAAGAAAGATGGTCTTTATGTTGACTTCTCAGCAGGTAATGCATCTGTCAAAGATGTGCCTGTGGTTCGTCAGTTTGGTCAGATGGCCGAGACATTTGCAATACCAGTAGGTTATGGACGCACTCAGGGCAATCCAAGTGCAAAAGACGTAGGTAATTATGTCATCAATACCTTGAAAAGGGATAGTGATGGAAACATAAGATATTGGAATGATAATGTGAAAGTAACTCCTAACGGTGGTGAAGATAAGCATTTCGCTTCTGTTCAGTTACACCATACTTTGGGAGTTAAAGGTAAGGACAAATCCAATAAGGAAATCAATGTCGATGAGAAGGCAATCATGACCATCGGTTCCGGTTTCCAGGGAGGCCTTACCGACAGAAGTATCCTGAAATCTGCTGATGTCAGCAACTTTGCCGAGAAAGTCGAAAAATTGAAGGAATTCAGAACGGAGGCTGCAAGATTAAACAATGAGACGCTTTATCCGGGCTTTGACAATCTTTATAAGCAGGGTCATCACTGGGGTATGAGCATCGACTTGAATACATGTACCGGTTGTGGCGCTTGTCAGGTTGCTTGTATTTCTGAAAATAACGTACCTATCGTAGGTAAGAAGGAAGTACACAGACAGCATGAAATGACATGGTTGAGAATTGACCGTTATTACTATGGTGATGTGGAGTCTCCAAATGTGTTCTATCAGCCAATGATGTGTCAGCATTGCGATAATGCGCCATGTGAGAACGTTTGTCCGGTCAATGCGACCAATCACAGTGCTGAGGGGCTGAATCAAATGGCCTATAACAGATGTGTAGGTACACGTTATTGCGCCAATAACTGTCCATTCAAGGTGAGAAGGTTTAACTGGGCGGATTATACCACTGCTGACTTGTTTGGCAGAAACGAAGCTAATCCTATGCCCGATGGCAAGTCTCTCTTCTATGAGGATAACCTGACCAGACTTGTATTGAACCCCGATGTGACTGTTCGTTCCAGAGGTGTTATTGAAAAATGTTCCCTTTGTGTGCAGAGAATTCAGGAAGGTAAGTTGAGAGCTAAAGCTGAAATGAGACCTCTCAAGGAGACTGATATCAAGCCTGCATGTGCTACAGCTTGTCCGGCTGGTGCCATTGTATTTGGTGATCAGAATATGAAAGATGGTATCCTGAATAAGGAATGGGATGAGCCTACAACTTATTTTGCACTTGAAGAAATCAACGTCAGAGGTAAGATCGGTTACAAGATGAGGGTAACAAACAAAAATACTGGTCTTGGTTAATAATTGATTATCAGTTTACGATAGATTAATATAAAATTAAATATTATAATAACAGCATAATAAAACGAAAATGTCTATAGTTGTTTCACCAACAAGAGAACCATTAATTTTCGGTAGTAAGACATATCATCAGATTACTGAGGATATATGTGCGCCATCCGAGAAGGCGCCCAGCAGGCAATGGCTGGTAGGATTTATCATTGCGGTGATATTCCTGGCGGTATTTGTTTTCTGTGTGGGCTGGCAGATCTTTTATGGAGTAGGGGCGTGGAACCTGAACAGGACTATCGGATGGGGTTATGATATCACTAACTTCGTTTGGTGGATCGGTATTGGACACGCCGGAACACTAATCTCTGCGATTCTTTTACTTTTCCGTCAAAAGTGGCGTACCGGTGTTAACCGTGCAGCAGAAGCGATGACTATCTTCGCTGTAATCTGTGCTGCTATGTTCCCGGTTATCCACGTCGGACGTATCTGGCTTTTGTTCTATTTCTTACCACTTCCTAACACAAGAGGGCCACTTTGGATCAACTTTAACTCTCCACTATTGTGGGACGTTTTTGCGATTTCAACATATTTTACAGTATCCCTATTGTTCTGGTACACCGGACTTGTTCCTGACTTTGCAACATTGCGGGACAGGGCAAGTGGTTTTAGAAGAAAGATGTACAATGTGTTGTCATTCGGTTGGACTGGTGCGGCAAAACACTGGCAAAGATTTGAATCTCTTTCATTGGTCTTGGCCGGTCTTGCAACTCCACTGGTACTTTCCGTACACACCATCGTATCCTTTGACTTTGCCACTTCAGTGATTCCCGGTTGGCATACAACCATATTCCCGCCATACTTCGTTGCGGGAGCTATTTTCTCAGGATTTGCAATGGTTCAGACTTTGATGTTGGTGACGAGAAAAGCACTTAAGCTGGAAGATTACATTACAGTCAACCACATAGAATCCATGAACAAGGTAATCCTGCTTACAGGTACCATAGTCGGTATTGCGTATCTGACAGAGTTATTCATATCCTGGTATTCACAATATGTATATGAGCAGTTTGCTTTTGCAAACCGTGCGGCCGGGCCTTTCTGGTGGTCTTATTTTGCGATGATGACTTGCAACGTTATCTCACCTCAGGTATTTTGGTCGAGAAAGATCAGAAGGAGTTTGTGGTGGACTTTCTTCATGTCCATTTTTGTAAACATCGGTATGTGGTTTGAACGATTCGTGATCATCGTAACATCCCTGGCAAGAGATTATTTACCATCAAGCTGGAGTTACTATTATCCATCTTGGAATGAAATAGGTATCTATATAGGAACATTCGGTTTGTTCTTCACATTGTATTTGACATTTGTACGAATTGCTCCTGTTGTCGCGATTGCCGAGATCAAATCCATACTTAAATCGGCTGGTGATCAGTACCGAGGTAAGAATCCCGGATTTAACGAGAATAACGAAGTGGCTGAAGCTCATGCAGGTCACGACGGTGAACATCATTAATTAGTAGAATAAGAATCTAGATAAATGGCATCAAAAAATAAAGAAGTATTGTTCGGGTTGTTCGATGATGAAACCCAATTGTTGTCGGCAGTTGCAAATGCGCGTAAGTCACACATGGAGATTGACGATGTCTATAGTCCATTCCCGGTGCATGGCTTGGATCCTGTATTGGGCTTGGAAGAGTCAAGGCTGCACATTGCAGGATTTTTCTATGGACTGACCGGTACAGCAACAGCGTTCTTTGGGATATCATGGATATTTACAAGAGATTGGCCAACCATATTCGGAGGTAAACCATATTTCTCTTTCCCGGCATTCGTCCCTATCATGTTCGAATTGACGGTCTTGTTCTCTGCTATCGGTATGGTGGTGACATTCTACACAATCTGTGGAATGGCTCCGGGAGTGAAGGCTAAGACTCTTCACGACAGGATTACCGATGATAAATTCTGTATTTCCTTTGATACAACTGATGCATCCGATGAGCAGAAATCCAATATGAAGGCTTTCTTCTCAAAACACGGTGCCTCTTTGGTGGACACGAAGTTTATTTAAAATAAAGAAGTATTCTTTTGAAGATGAAATATAATAGATTATTGATTTTTTCAGGACTGGCGTTGATTTCCGCTAGCTTGTCACTTGAAAGTTGTTCGCCGGCCGGCGGCAATGAGCCGGGGCACGAATATATGCAGGATATGGGGCATTCCGTTGCCTATGAGGCCAATATGGTTGACTTATTCCAATACAATCGATGGGATATGAATGGTTACATCAAATTGGCACAACCTCGCAATCCTGTGATGGGAACAATTGCACGTGGGTATGTCGGCTTGGCAAAATATAGCAATACTGAAGTCCCGGCTTCCGTCGAGGCAGAATTTGCCAATGAGACTGTCAATGGTTCAGTACCATTTTATTATAATGATACAGAGGCGGACAGAACACGAGCAGAAAATGATATCAAACTGAATCCATATCCGATTACGAAAGAGAATCTGGAACATGGAAAAGCATTATACGATATCTATTGTGGCATTTGCCATGGCGAAAAGGGTGATGGCTCCGGTTATCTGGTACGTGATGATGGTAAATATCCAGCACAGCCGGCTATTCTAACAGGCGATGAATTTGTTTCTTCTTCTAACGGAAGATTCTATTTTGCTATCATGCATGGAAAAAACGTGATGGGCTCATATGCGGATAAGTTATCCTATAAAGAGAGATGGCAAGTTATTCAGTACATTAGGTCGCTTCAGGCTCAAGCAAAAGGTCTGAAATATGATGAAAACGAGAATACTTTGAATAAAACAGATTTCATAGCTTCCGCAAAGAAGGCTGTTCCTAATGACTCAGGATCTGAGCCCGCAGCAGGAAACTAACTGAATGACCGAAATAAGATAAATTCGACGATACCAAAAAATTAACTGAGGATGGATCAATTTACATTCAAATCAAAATACAAAAACGTACTGATTGCCTTTATGGTTATCGGTGTAATATGCATGGCCTTGACATGGTTTAATGACGATGCCCTGCACACCAGATTCTGGTCCAACTATTTGCACAATACAATGTATTTCACCGGTATTGCCTTTGCTGCACTCATGCTTATGACTATGGGAATCCTAACCTATGGAAGTTGGTGGGTTGCTTTCAAAAGACTTTGGGAAGCATATTCCATGTTCCTGATTACCGGTTTGATTCTGATGCTTGTTGTGGTAGGTGGAGTTTGGGGACATTACCATCACCTGTATCACTGGGCTGATGCCGAAGATGTGGCCAATGATACTATCCTTAGCGGTAAGTCTGGCTTCCTTAATCCATATTGGTACACACTGGGAACAATTATTGTACTTGGTGTATGGGCATACTTCGCAGTCAAACTGAGACAATTATCAAAAGAGCAAGATAGCAATTCCGGTTTTTCGGATGTTAAGGAATACAACCGTATGAAGGTCTTGTCGGGTATCTTCCTTCCGATAGCAGGATTTTCCAGCGCTGCGATGATATGGCAATGGATTATGTCTTTGGATGCACACTGGTATTCTACATTGTTTGCTTGGTATGCGACTGCCTCCTGGGTTGTAGCTTGTTTTGCATTTACCGCACTTTTGATCATTTTCTTGAAAAGTCAAGGCTTCATTAATTTTGTTACTGTGGAGCATCTTCACGATGTTGGAAAGTTTGTTTTTGCGATTACAGTATTCTGGACGTATCTCTGGTTTAGCCAGTTTATGCTGATTTGGTATGGTAACAACGGCGAGGAGACCACTTATTTCAACAGACAAATGCAACATTACCCCGTACTTTTCTGGGGTAACCTTATCATTAACTTTGTTTTACCATTCCTTGTTCTTTTAAGAAATGATACTAAGCGAAAGTTGGGATCGATGGTATTCATCTGTATCCTGGTTGTATTCGGCCACTGGTGGGATTTCTTCCTGATGATCAAGCCGGGTACGCTCCATACGGCTCATGAAGCACTTGAGAAAATGGGTGCAGGTCATGAAGCTGTAGCGGAAGGAGCAGAGCATGCAAGCCATTTTGTGACTGGATTTACTTTGCCGGGTTTACTGGAGATTGGTACGATGTTAGGTTTCTTTGGATTGTTTGCATATGTTACTTTTACACAATTGGCCAAATTGTCACTCAGGCCAAAGCACGATCCGATGTTACCAGAAAGTTTACATCATCACGTTCAATAATTTATTCGACAATAAAATATAATATTCTATAAATCAATGACAGCGTTAGCAATAATTGGATGTATCTTGCTTGTCGGCTTGGTTATTTACCAGATAGCCAGGATCAACGAGATAATAAAGAGAATTAAGGGCGAGGAAACGGCTTTCCTCCAATCCAATAACAATACTGCAATTGCGGTATTGGTATTTGGATTCCTGTTGTTATTCCTTACGATATACACTTCGTATTACTATAAGAACAGGATGTTTGGTTATGGTCCTATGTTATCGGCCTCAGAGCACGGTAAACTCATAGATCATTCCATGAATACCATGTTGATATTGACAGGAATCGTATATGTAATTACTCATATATTACTATTCTATTTTTCATATAGATATCGATATCAAAAAGGTAAGAAAGCTTGGTTTTATCCACACAATAACAAATTAGAGATGGTGTGGACTCTGACGCCATTTTTCGTTTTGGCTTTCCTCGCTATTGAGGGGCTTATGGTGTGGAATAAGATGATGGCTGATGTAAAGCCAAATGATAAATACGTCGAATTTGAAGTTACAGGTATGCAATTTGCCTGGCTAGTTCGTTATCCCGGAGTGGATGGAAAATTGGGCACAAGAGACTTTAAATTGATCTCAGGTACCAATGACTTGGGGCAGGATTGGAATGACCCAAAGAACTGGGATGATTTCAAGCCTGATGAAATTGTGTTGCCTAAAGGTAAAAAAGTAAGAGTTAGGATTACATCACGTGATGTGTTACATAGTTTCTTCCTCCCTCATTTCAGAGTGAAGATGGACGCTGTGCCGGGTATGCCTACTTATTTTATATTTACTCCATCAATGACTACGGAAGAGTATAAGAATAATCTGAAGAAATACCCTGAATGGAACGTTCCGGCCGATCCTAGTGATCCGGAAAGTAAGATGAAGTGGGAGACATTTACCTTCGAATTGGCTTGTGCGGAATTGTGTGGTGATAGCCACTTCGCAATGAGGCGTCCGGTAAGGGTAGTCACGCCTGAACAATACGATGCTTGGGTTAAGTCACAGCAATCCTATTATCTGGCTAATGTCAGGGGCAATGACGATGACCCGAATAAAGGAAAGTCCATTAAAATCAATGGTGTTGTAAATAATGGTCCTGCTGCTGCGGCAGATAGTGGTTCAGAAACAAAGACGGACTCTACGAAGGCCGAATAATTTTTTTTAATTTTAGAAATCGAAAAATTTAAAACATGTCTGATCATAATATAACAGTCAAAGACGAAATCGATGATGTAATTGAAAAGAATGGGTTCGATGATCATTTTCATGAACACCATGGTGCTGATAAGTACAAATCGAGTTTTGTCGGTAAGTATATTTTCAGCCTTGACCATAAGATAATATCCAGGCAATTTTTGATTACCGGTATCATCTGGGCTATCATCGGTGCAGCTTTTTCTGTATTTTTCAGATTGCAATTGGGCTTTCCGGAAGCTGATATGGCTTGGTTAAGACCTATATTGGGAAAATGGATTGTCATTAATGATGCCGGAGTTGGTGCATTGTCTCAGGAATTCTATTATGCACTGGTGACTATGCACGGCACAATACTTATATTCTTTGTATTGACTGCCGGACTGAGTGGAACATTCAGTAACTTCTTGATTCCTCTCCAATTGGGAGCTAGAGATATGGCCTCCCCATTGTTGAACATGATGTCCTACTGGTTCTTCTTTTTAGCTGGCGTTGTTATGCTTTCATCTTTCTTCCTTAGTACGGGACCTTTTTCCGGAGGATGGACAGCCTATCCACCGCTTAGTGCACTGCCACAAGCTTCATCAGGATCTAAAGGCGGTATGAACCTTTGGATCATAAGTATGACATTCTTTATAGTATCGCAGTTGTTGGGCGGTATCAATTATGTTACAACAATTTTGAATCTAAGGACCAAGGGTATGTCTATGTGGAGAATGCCACTTACCGTGTGGTCTTTCCTGATAACTGCTATTTTGGGTATCCTGACCTTCCCGGTACTTTTCTCAGGTGTCTTGCTGTTGTTGTTTGACAGAAGTATGGGTACCAGTTTCTACCTGAGTGAAATATTTGTTCAGGGAGCTGCTTTGGAAAATGTTGGAGGGAATCCGATTCTGTATCAGCATTTATTCTGGTTCTTGGGTCACCCTGAAGTTTATATTGTGATACTTCCAGCGATGGGCATTGTATCAGAAATCATGTCCGTCAACTCACGTAAACCGATATTTGGATACAAGGCGATGGTATTTTCCATGATGGCTATTGCATTCCTTTCAAGTATTGTGTGGGCTCACCATATGTTTACTTCAGGAATGAATCCATTCATTACCAATTTCTTTGTATTGTTTACGTTAATCATAGCGATGCCGTCGTCGATCAAGACATTCAACTGGTTGACGACATTGTTCAGGGGGAATATACGGCTCAACTCACCGATGTTATATTGTATCGGCTTTGTCAGCTTTTTTATATCGGGTGGATTGACCGGTATCTGGGTTGGTAGTTCAACTTTGGATATTCAGTTGCACGATACATACTTTGTGATTGCTCACTTCCACTTGGTGATGGGAGTTGCGGCTTTCTTTGGTATGTTTGCCGGTATTGCATACTGGTTCCCTAAGATGTTTGGAAGGTTTTTGAATGAAACCGTTCTAAAGATACATTTCTGGATAACATTGATTGGAGCCTATTGTATATTCTGGCCTCAGCATTATTTGGGATTGGCCGGAGTACCAAGAAGATATTATAGATTTGATAGCTTTGATACTTTCTCAGGATGGGAGGGAGTCAATGCATTTATTTCGATATCTGCCATCATTGTATTCTTTGCGCAATTGATGTGGGTATTCAACTTTTTCTACAGCATCTGGAAAGGTAAGAAGGTCACTGAGAAGAATCCTTGGCATGCCAATACCATTGAATGGACAACGCCTATCCATGCGCCACATGGCAATTGGCCAGGCAAGTTGCCTGTCGTTGAGAGATGGCCATATGACTACAGTAAGTTTGAAGATGCAGACGAGGATTATATTCCGCAGATTACTCCACTTGCTCCTGGAGAGAAAGTAGAGCATTGATCATAGTATTAATTTGATTGATTCCGTAACCGAATAGTAGTGAAGGAGAAATATTTAGATAATGCAGGGAGCGCTCAGTTTGGCTTACTGAGAGACTATGCCTTATTGTTTAAATATAAGCTTACCAGCTTTGTCGTTTTCTCGGCGATGATGTCGTATCTGGTTTCTGTCAAGGGACCTATTAATTGGTTTTCCTTTATGGTGTTGTGTATCGGCGGTTTTTGTGTAACTGCTGCTGCGCATTCTCTGAATGAGGTACTCGAGAAGGATTATGACAAATTAATGAAAAGAACGGTTGACAGGCCGGTGGCGGCAGGAAGGATGACTTCTTCCCATGCTGTCTTTATAGCTGGTATCATGTGGCTTTTCGGTGTGGTTTGTCTATCCTACTTCAATATACTGGCTGCACTTTTAGGATCACTTGCTGTCGTGTCCTATGCTTTTGTGTACACTCCGCTTAAGAGATATTCGACCATTGCGATCCCTGTGGGCTCATTCCCTGGTGCTTTACCTCTGCTTATCGGTAACGTGGCTGCAATTGGCCATATCGATCAGATGGGAATATATCTCTTTGCGATCCAGTTCATATGGCAATTCCCACACTTCTGGGCAATCGGATGGCTTGGCTTTGATGAATACAAAAAAGCCGGATTTAAGTTGGTAGCCAGCAAGGATGGAGAATGCGATCCAAATATTGGTTTGAATTCTGCATTTTATGCATTACTTTTCATTCCACTTGCCTTATTTGGCTACTTTGCCTCATTGATTGGGATTCCTGCATTGATAGTAACTATACTGGCCTCTATTGGATTTGCGTATTATGGTTATGATCTTTACAGAACCCGAACCAAGAAATCAGCTTTGAGATTGATGTTTGCTTCCTTATTCTATCTTGCCATAGCGTTGGGAGCTGTTTATATAGATAAATTATTTTAAAATGGAAATTACATTACCATCACAAAAGAAAGGAATCCAACCACTTAAGTTTGCTTTGTGGTCCGGATTTGCCAGCATCATAATGATGTTTATGGCGTTGACTTCTGCTTATATTGTCAGGCAAGCTGCCGGCAACTGGCTAGAGTTTAAATTGCCTACGATGTTTTTGTATAGTTCGTTGACCATTTTGTTGTCGAGTGTTACCTTGCATATGAGCTACACCGGATTCAAGAAGGGCAATGAATTGAATTACAAGCTTTTTCTTTTGGCAACATTGGCTCTGGGATTGATGTTTATCATGTTTCAGATTCAAGGATGGCAGGCGATGCATCGTATCGGTGTAGATCTGGATGGCAATCCCTCCGGATCATTTGTCTATCTTATAAGCGGTCTTCATGCTGCTCACGTACTTGGTGGGATAGCTATTCTTATTGTCGCGCTTTTACAGGCTTTTTCATTGAAATATTCTGTTACACCCAAGAGACTGCTTAGATTTCAGTTGACTACCCAATATTGGCATTTTGTCGATATTTTATGGATATATTTATTTGTATTTTTCCTTTTGATCAGGTAATATCTTAATTGAATTCATTAAAAAACAAGAATAAATGACTACAGATACACATGAACATGCGCAAGTAGGTCATCATGATAATACCAGTGGCCCTGAGCTTTGGGAAGGCGGAAGAGAGCCTTTCAAAGCAAGTTACGGTAAGTTGATGATGTGGTACTTCCTGGTTTCGGATGCCTTTACATTTTCAGGATTTCTGATTGCATATGGGGCACTGAGATTCAGTGTGCCTACATGGCCATTACCTGATTTCGTTTTTGCATCATTCCCTGGTGGCTTTCACCACGCACCTTTGATTTTTGTAACCTTGATGACATTTATTTTGATCTTGTCATCTGTTACCATGGTACGCGCCGTACAGGAAGGGAAACGGGAGAATAGAATGGGAGTCGTCAAATGGATGGGATTTACCATTATAGGTGGACTAATGTTCTTGAGCTGTCAGGCTTGGGAATGGACCAATCTTATTGCAAAAGAACATATGACTATTTCCACCAACCCTTTTGGTACTCATACCACAGATGGCGTTTATTTGAATGCAGATGGCACTGAGGCAAAGAAGGATGATGGTCAGCCTGATTCCTTTAAGGCAGGGACTACTTATTTGATCCATAAGAAAGATGGTGAATGGCACAAACGTGTCTTTAAAGTTACTTCCGGTGAATATTCCGGGCAGCTTGCTCAGGAATCCTTTGGCCCAAAGGCATTTGGCGGACTTTTCTTTTTCATCACTGGATTCCATGGATTCCACGTATTTTCAGGTGTTGTATTTCTTCTTGTCATCATGCTTAATTCCCTGAGTGGATTGTATGCGAAGCGGAAGAATGGCTATGAAATGGTTGAAAAGATCGGACTATACTGGCACTTCGTTGACCTTGTTTGGGTCTTTGTATTCCTTGTATTCTATCTATTGTAATAAATATCTAAAAGAAATAAAATGAGCTTATCTCTAGAAGAAGGTAAAAGAGTTGTTTATAAGGGGATGATCCTCTTGGGTGTCATTACTTTGATTGAGGTATTTATTGCTTTGGTTGGTAATGGCCATATTATCGAGGGATTTCATTTGCCCAAATGGATTATGTATCCGGCCATGATTTTGTTTAGCCTTTATAAGGCCTACTTTATCATTTCTGAGTTTATGCACATGAAGTATGAGAATAAAGGTCTTGTTATTTCAGCAGCCTGGCCTATGATCCTGATAGTTTGGGCAATGATTGCATTCTTGAATGAAGGTGGAGCGTGGCATGATCGTAAGGCGCAAGTTGAGTTATTGAATAGCATTGATTATAAAAAGCCGGCAGAAGCATCAGTAGAGACTTTCCTCAATGAAGTGGGGCCTAAGGATGATGTTGCGCCGGCGACTACTCCGGCTAAGGCAGATTCAGTAGAGCAGAAATAAAGGCATCTATATCAATATATAAGATGTGAGCTCTTTTAGTCGAATTGTAAAAAAACCAGTCATTTGGGTTGTCTTCCTTTGCTTCATTTTATTGCCATTTATCAGTTGGCTATATGTGAAACGTGGAATTGAATTTCGACAGACTGCATTGAGGGAATTAGCTCAAAACATTCAAGTTGACTCCTGCAGCCCTTTTAAAATTGACAAGGGGCCTATTGTTTTGGATTCCATGAAGGGGAAGGTGTGGGTTTTCTTTGAAAAGGATGAAATTAAGACCGGTCTGCTTTCAGAGATCCTCAAAACATTATTTGCTCAAAATTCCGGCAAAAATAATCTTGGGATTATCCTATGCGGCGACGCTACAAAGAATAATCCGGATATCCCGGAATACAGTTACAGTTCTGGGTTCGTTTTGAATGGAAGTGCCGAAATATTTGAGTGTTTGAAAACCACATTTATCAACGAAGACACCATGGGTGTGAATAGATTGGGATTTAATACCTTCGTGATGGATGTGAATGGCAGACTACGTAATGGCTATGAGTTGGACGAAAAGGAGAATGTCCGTAAGCTGATTCAACATGTAACTGTTTTGCTTCCTGAGTATAAGCGAGAAAAACCAGTTTTGATACGTCAGCAAGGTTATTAATAAATGGAGTTGTCAGAAGCAGGAATAAGAGAGAAGAAATTAAACAGGGTTGCCTGGTTGATAAGCTTGATTGTTTTTGTGGCCATAGTCGGGATGCGCAAGATACATCTCGATTTAGGGGTCGATTTGAGTTTTTTGGCACCATTCCATGCTACTGTCAACGCTTTAACTTTCTTTGTTTTATTATTTGCCTTCTATCAAATTCGCCATAAGAATATTGAAGCTCATCGTAAGGCGATCTATTTGGCTTTGGTCTTATCGTGTATCTTTTTGATCTCATATGTATTGTATCATATGACGACTCCGGAGACGAAATTTTGTCATGAGGGAGATATACGCTACATTTATTTTTTCCTTCTGATAACACATATCGTGTTGGCAGCCGTTATATTGCCTTTTATCCTTTTTGCCTTTACCAGAGCCTATACCGGTCAGTATGAAAGGCACAAGCGTCTGGCGCGCTATGTTATGCCTCTGTGGATGTATGTATGTGCTTCCGGCCCGATTTGCTATCTGATGTTACGAGGTTGTTGAGCCTTTCAAAAATAATTATCTTCATACGGAACGAATTTATACATATTTCGGTTCTATCAATGTAATTTTAACCTAAGACTCCAAAAAAGTTCTTGAGATTAATAGTCAATATTTCTTAATCAAAATCTTTGTAAAATGTCTGAAGAGATAACCAACGGGCCAACCGAATCTGAAAATCTGCAGGAGAATACTTCTGAACAGCCTATAGAAAATGCAAGTAAAGAATCAGCTTCAACACTCGATAACATCATTGAAACGGGAAAACAAAAGTTTCAGGAAGTGAGTGAGAGTGCAGCAGAGCAATTTGGGAAATTAAAGGATAATGTATCAGAAGGAGTGTCCAATATACAAGAGAAACTTTCTGATGTCGGAGAGAATTTAGGTGAGTATGCCAAGACGGCACAGCAGAAAGCAGGAGAAGTGCTGTCTGATGTTGGAGAGACAGTTGGTGAATGGAAGGATAAAGCTGCTCAAAAAGCCGGAGAATTTAAGGAAAGCGCCGGTGAGATTCTTTCAAATGTTGGCGAAAAGGCCGGAGCATTTGCACATGATGCAAAGGAAGAGATATCAGAATTTACTGAACATGCCAAAGAAACTCTTTCTGAATGGAAAGATAAGGCTGCAGAAAAAACTGCTGATCTGCGTGAAGATCTTGGAGAATTTGCCTCAGAGGCAAGCGAGAAGGTGGCAAATACTTCCAAGTCTCTCTTTTCAAAAATCAAGAACATTTTTGGGAAATAGACAAGCAGTGGATTTCGCTAGAAAATGCCTTTATTGTTAGTGCATCTATAGAATTCGCGTTGTGTTGAAATAAAAAACCCGGTCAATATTGGCCGGGTTTTTGTTTTTATTGGAGTTGACCAAGCGCTTCCTTGATCCTTTTACACGATTCGATGATTTCCTGATCTGAAGCGGCGTAGGAAATCCTTATGCAGTCTTCATCACCGAAGGCTGAGCCTGCGACCAAAGCCACATAAGCTGTTTCAAGTATGTAGGTACACAGTTGGTCACCGTTTTCGATGACGGTTCCATCGGGTGTTTTCTTGCCATAATAGGCACTGACATTAGGAAATACATAGAATGCGCCTTCCGGTATATTGCATTTTACACCTGGAATTTCCTTCAAGAGCCCCAAAATCAGATCTCTTCTTTTCAGGAAGGTGTCGCGCATCTTGATGGTCTCTGTCAGATCTGTCTCAAGTGCGAGCGAAGCCGCTTTTTGACTGAATGAAGCGGCTCCGGATGTAAATTGTCCCTGCATCTTGTCAGTCGCTTTTGCCACTTCCCTTGGCGCACCCATATAGCCCAATCTCCAGCCTGTCATGGCAAAACCTTTGGAAAAGCCGTTGATGGTGATGGTTTGATCCCTGACGGAAGGGATGGAGGCCATACTTGCATGCTGACCTGTGTAGTTGATGTATTCATAAATCTCATCAGAGACAATATATATTTCGTCCTTTGTACCAAGAATATCCGCAAAGGCCTGCAATTCCTTCATGGAATATACACTTCCGGTTGGATTACATGGGCTTGAGAAAATGACCATTCTTGTCTTTGGAGTGATGGCCGCCTCCAATTGTGATGGAAGTACTTTGAAATCATTTTCAATACCTGCATGTACAATCACCGGAACTCCACCGGCAAGATGCACTATTTCAAGATATGAAACCCAATAAGGAGCGAAAATGATCACTTCATCACCCTCATTGAGGACACTCATTGCAACATTTGCGATACTTTGCTTCGCTCCGTTCGATACGACGATTTCGTCCAGCGCATAATCGATGTTGTTGTCACGCTTAAACTTATGCTGAATCGCTTTTTTCAGGTCGAGAAGGCCTGAAACCGGTGTGTATTTGGTATAACCTTGGTCCAGTGCAACTTTAGCCGCTTCTTTGATGAATTGAGGCGTGTCAAAATCGGGCTCGCCGATACTGAGGTTTATAACGTCCTTGCCTTCCTGCTTGAGTTTTCTGGCCTTAGCAGTCATCTGCAGTGTGGCGGATTCTACCATTTTGACGATTCTGTCGGCCAAGTGATATATTACGGGTTTTCCCATTACAATGATTTTTCCGGCAAAGGTAATGAGTATTTATGTTATTATCCACAGGACAATGCGCATTAAAAAGTTTTATCGATACGAAGTAAAAAAGTGAATTAATGTTTGTTTATATTTTAGGTTTCTTTTTATCTTTACAGCGTTAAATACTTCATTCACCATGATCACCATTCACGAATTACCGGCATTGCGTATTCTGATCGGCCTGATAGCGGGAGTTGTCCTTTATCCCGGGTATAACATGTTGCCGGATTGGGTCTTGTTTTTGCTCATTATTATGGCTTGCATTCCTCTTGCATTGTCATTTACATCCGGATTGAAACATAGATATCGATATCTGCCATCCATTTATCTTTTCATTTCTACCATATCCTTAGGACTTTTACTGACATGGTTTGCTGATGAAAGGAATTCGCCCAGTCACCTCAATCATTTTCCCGAGCTGATGTCGCAGAAAAGCCAAATTATCGCTCGTTGTATCGATCCGCCAAAGAAAGGGCAATCCTGGCAGGTATTGATGGAGGGAGAGGCCTTTTTGGATTCTATGGACCGATGGAAAAGTCTGACAGGCAAATTTATCGTGTTTTCTAAATCATTTGACAGATTGCCTCAACCGGGTGAGAAATTTTCCATACAAGCGAAATTAGTGGAGCCACCGGAGAGGGAGGTGCCGTATGCATTTGATTACAAAAAATATCTTGAAAATAAATACATTTATAAAATATCATATATAAAAGAATCAGATATTCAACTAATAAAGCAGACTTCTTTTTTTAATTTTAAATTTATCGCATTTAAGATCCGCAATTGGTGCATCGGTCGCTGTAAGTTGATTCTTGGTGAGAATGAAATGGCGGATCTCGCTTCCGGTCTGATATTTGGGTATAGGGACGAAATCGATGAATCCACTCAGAAGGCTTTTGTCGAAACAGGGTCGGTTCATTTATTGGCTGTATCCGGGATGCATGTCGCCCTGATTTATATCAACATTCTGTTTCTATTGAAGTTAATTGGCATCAGGAGATTATTGGGCGAGAAGAAGATGATGTTGATTGCAGTATCGTTAATCTGGGTTTTTACTTTCGTCGCCGGATTGTCGGCATCTGTTGTGAGAGCGTCACTCATGCTCACAATCCTGGTTGTCGGGAAATTATTCGGACGTAAGGGAACAGGGCTTAACACAGTGTTTTCCGGCGCTGTGCTGATGATCGCCTTTCAACCGCTTGTCATTTATGATGTCGGCTTCCAGTTGTCTTTTTCTGCAGTTTTAGGCATTATTTTGTTACAGCACAGGGTAAAGATGTATTTGCCGCCATCATTAAGCAAGTTTAAATCATTGTCCGACCTTATTACGGTTACATTGGCTGCACAATTGGGCACCATCCCCCTGATTCTGTACCATTTTCATCAATTTCCGGTTTACTTTCTGTTGTCCGGTATCGTGGCGGTATTCATATCGGACTGGGTCATCAAGATTGGTCTGGCAGTAGTAATGATTTCTGCATTCAACACATCACTGGCTCTGTATTTCGGACCTTTGTGGGAGTTGTCCGTCACTGCATTATTGAAGAGTGTTGAAGGTATCAGCAGAATTCCATTTGGTCTTGTTACCGGGATTTATTTCTCGTTCGTTATGGCCACTGTGTTGACCGGGATGCTGATTTTGACCTACATACATATTCAGAAACGAGTCCGATACTTTGGTAAGGTTATGCTTGCGGGTGTCATGTTATTGATGTTTTTGGATGAATGGTCACTTTTTGTTGCTTCTAAAACTGAAAATTCGACTGAGATGCTAATCAGGAACAAGCAGGTAACGATCATCCAAAAAGGATTGAGCGGGATGATTGTGGCTGATAACCGACTGGATTCTATGTATGTGATGAATAAAGTCTCCGGTTATCTTACAGTATCCAGAATCAAAGATGTTAAATATCAGGGGATTACACAAAATGATATTGGCCATATTGAGCAAAGAAGGGTGATTTCAGGTCTATCCGAATAAAATATTATCATTCTGTAAACTTGTAGCCAGATAAAACAATTGTACATTTGTAGTTTATTTAAAAATAGAGAGACATGTTTTGGACGCAGGAAATTCTGAAAGCTATCGATAAAAGTAAGCCCCAGTTGATAAATGATTCCAAGACTCCTTCGGGTGAGCCGCATGTCGGGTCTCTTCGGGGAGTTTTGATACATGATGCCATATACAAGGTTTTGTCGCAGGAAGGGTATGATGTGCGATACACATTTGGATCGGACGATTATGATCCTGTAGATGAGATTCCAAAGGGACAAGATGAGCATTTTACGAAATATCTTGGAATGCCGTTATGCAATGTTCCTGCGCCTCCTGGGTCACCGTATTCGGATATGGCCGAGCATTTTATCTCCGGATTTTTCAAAATTTTCGATGATTTGGGGGTCAAGGCTGAAAAATATCGAATGCGTGATATATACCGAAGTGGACAATTCAATGAGGCAATAGAGAATATACTCAATAAGCGTGATGCTATCCGGGATATTTATAAGAAGGTAAGTGGATCCGAAAAGTCCGATAAATGGTATCCATTTCAGGTTATTTGTGAAAATTGCGGACGGATAGGAACCACTGAAGTGATTGACTTTGATGGTAAGGAAGTAACTTACGTCTGCCGTCCGGATATGGTCAAATGGGCACAGGGCTGTGGTCATACCGGCAAGATCTCTCCCTATAACGGAAATGGCAAGTTGCCTTGGAAACTCGAATGGGTCGCAAAATGGATGACATGGGGGATCACAATTGAGGGCGCCGGTATGGATCATTCCACCAAAGGAGGATCCCGTGATGTGTCCGGGCATATCCTGAGGGATGTATTTGGCAAAATTCCGCCTTATAATGTGCCTTATGGCTTTTTCCTTACTGAAGGGGCTAAGATGTCATCTTCCAAGGGAATTGGCGCTTCGGCAAGGGAAATGAATGAATTTCTGTCTCCAGAGATGCTGCGTTATCTTATGTTGAGCACGCTGCCTAAACGAGCGATCAACTTCAGTCCGTCTGAAAACTATATTGTCAAGTTGTACAATGATTTTGACGGCGTGAGAAATGCTGCTTTCTCAGGTCTGGAGGATAAGGATCAACAAAGGGAAACCTATCGTATCAGTGAGCTCAATGTTTCGGAGAATTATGATATTCCCGGTTTTTCATTGGTCAAGAATTTGGTACAGATGCCGCATATCGATATTTTTACTGCTGCCCGTGAGTTGAAGGGAGAGGGGCTGACTGAACTGGAGGCCAGCCGATTGGGTGGAAGGATTCAGTCAGCAAAATATTGGTTGGACCACTATGCAGACGAAGAGGATAAATTTACCATTCAACATGAATTGACGGATGACATGATTGCCAGGCTGGAGCCTGAACATTTGGGCTTTATCGATCAGTTCAGGGAGGGTTTGAGGCATTTGGAATGGAATGAAGAGTTGATTCAGCAACAAGTCTTCGATTCATCCAGGATGGTTCCTTGTAATCCTAAATCAAGCTTTAAGGCTATGTATATATGCTTCCTGAATAAGGATAGAGGCCCACAAGTGGGTAACCTGTTGTATTACCTTGGAAGGGACACAGTTATGACAAGGCTGGATGCTGTTCAGATCGATTATCCGAAATATTGGGCTGCATGTTCAGTAAGCGAAGAAGAATTGGTATCCTATGGCAAGGAGCAATCAGGGAAGGTCTTAAAAGCGGCTTACACTTTCAGGGCCGAGCACAACGTCTCATGCCTGGAATTTACCTTTGATCTCGAGAATGGGCAGAAAGTGCTGCGGAGATTATTCTTCGAATATACGTTAGAGTCGGATGAGGTTGTGAGGAAAGTGGATAATTTTTTCTTCCGAGACTGGGATAACCGTACAGCCGGATTAATGGATTCGCTGATTTTTTCGGTACTGCCCTTCAAGGAGCTATCAGGCCTTGCACTATATAATATCCTCTATATGAGGGAGCAAGTATTTCAGATAGAGCAGAATTGTGTTTATCAGGATATTGATGGACTTGATGTAGCTGCATTTCACGTGCTGGGATTTACTCCGGAAAATGAATTGGTAGCTTATTGCAGGCTTTTGCCACCCGGGAAACCCTTTCCGGGGCATTTTTCGATTGGCCGGGTGCTTACTACTGCCAATGGTCGGGGAAAAGGATATGGAAGGCAATTGATGTTGAAGGCACTTGAGATTTTAAGCGAAGAGGATCCGGCTATACCGGTCATGATCGGAGCTCAGGTGTACCTTAAAAAATTCTATGAAAGCCTGGGTTTCAAGGTTTCCGGAGATATATATGATGAAGATGGTATAGACCATATCCATATGATTTACAATAGGAATATTTAATATTTAAGCAGATGTCGTCAGATCGTAGTCGTATTGATAAGCTTAGTTTTGCGGGCTTACTTATTACACTTGGTATTGTCTATGGCGATATTGGGACATCTCCGTTGTATGTGATGGGAGCTGTCGCGCATGGTATCCCGGTAAGTGAGCTATTAGCAGTGGGCGCAGTGTCCTGTGTTATATGGACACTTACCTTGACGACTACGGTTAAATATATTCTAATCACCCTAAGAGCTGATAATAAAGGGGAAGGGGGAATCTTTTCACTATATTCCCTAGTAAAAAGACAGCGCAGTTGGTTGATTGTAATTGCGATAATAGGTGGAGCCATGATGATGGCCGATGGGATTATCACGCCAAGTATAACGGTGTCTTCGGCTATTGACGCATTGAGTTCATACAGTGATAAGATACCTACCATTCCTATTGTTATAGGCATTTTGGCGATCTTATTCTTTCTCCAACAATTTGGTACCGATTTTTTAGGAAAATCATTCGGCCCTGTGATGTTGATTTGGTTTTCAGTCATCGGTATATTGGGCCTATTCCAGATTATTGAATTTCCGATGATATTGAAGGCATTTAATCCATATTATGCATTTGAGGTATTGAGGGAAAATCCTAAAGGGCTTGGCTTGCTGGGAGCTATTTTCCTCTGTACAACAGGTGCTGAGGCATTGTACAGTGATTTGGGGCATTGTGGGCGACGAAACATTCAGGTTTCCTGGATATATGTCAAAACTTGTCTGATACTCAATTACCTTGGACAGGGAGCTTATTTGCTGCACCATGTAGGCGAACATTTTGACCAGAGTGTATTTTATGCTTTGATGCCTTCCTGGTTTTTGCCGTTTGGGATCATCATTGCTACCATGGCTTCCATAGTAGCCAGTCAGGCTTTGATTTCGGGATCATTCACCTTGGTTTCCGAAGGTATCTCATTAAACATTTTTCCAAAGTTGACCGTACAATATCCTTCCAATATCAAAGGTCAACTTTATATACCATTGATCAATATTCTGTTTTTCATAGGATGTGTAGCAGTAGTTTTATTTTTCCAGGATCCCTTGAAAATGGAAGCGGCCTACGGACTTGCTATCACATTTACCATGTTGATGACCACGATTCTGCTTTATTATTATATGAACCTGAAAAAGGTCAATCCCGTGTTTAAGTATAGCATTACAGGGTTGTTTGTATTTATTGAAATCACATTTATGATTGCCAATTTTTCGAAGATTTGGAATGGTGGTTATATAACATTATTGATTGCGGGGATAATCATCTCACTTAATTATATCTGGGTGAGGGCTAATGCCATAAGAAGCCGACATACGCAATACGTCAAATTGCAACACTACAATGATCAGTTGTTGTCCTTATCAAAGGATATGACTTATCCTAAGTTTGCGACTCACCTTGTATATCTGACCAAATCTAAGGTTGAAGATGAAGTGGAGAAAAGCATCCTGTACAGCATATTGCAGAAACAACCTAAAAGAGCCGATTGCTACTGGCTTATCAATGTGCAAGTTGTGGAGGATCCGTTCCGAATGGATTATCATGTCAATAATCTGATCAAGGATGATTTTATACGAGTGACTTTCTACCTGGGATTCAGAGTTCAGCAGCGCATCAGTGTCTTCCTTCGATATGTCGTAACCGATATGCTTCAGAAAGGTGAATTGAAGTTTACCGAGAAATATCATTTCATGAAGGAATCCAATGGAGTAGGGGATTTTCAGTTTATCTACCTGGAAGATGTACTTTCGTATGAAAGTGAAGAGAATATTATGGAAAAATTCTTCCTGAATGCCCAAATAGCAGTCAAGAAGTGGACAGCAAGTCCGGAGAAATGGTTTGGATTGGACACTTCAGTCGTTCACGTAGAAAAAGTGCCTTTGATTATCAGACCGGTGAGCGGCATTTCACTTAAACGACTTCCCGGGCCTTTTTCTCAAGGATGATCATAATTTTTTCAATATCAGGACATCCTGGAAGTCATTATCGGACTGTGCGACATTTGATTGCCAATAACCATTTTGGTATAATTCGATGTTGAAGCCTGTCTGACAGCAAATTTCCCGTATGAATGAAACTTTATAGGCAACATTGGCTGATTTGACATTTTTATCCATCAGAGAATAATTGCCACAAGAATATGGGAAATCAAAGGCTTGAAGACCGGAATTAAAATTTTCGGGTAAAATGAAAAAAGTAGAAAACAAGATGCCGCCCTTTTTTAAAACTCTGGAAGTTTCACGTAGGTAATTAACCACCTCATCTTCAATCATGTGAGTAAAGACTGATATGGAAATAGCAAAATCAAATGATTCATCCGGATATTCGAATCTGTATTCTGCTGCATTGGCTCCTTTCGATTTGTACAGGTCATTGTCCAAATCGACGTATTTGAAATTAAAATTAGGGTAATCTTTCTGAATATGAGATTTGCACCATTCAACGCCTTGTAAGACAGCGTCGAATCCTTCATATTTTCCGGTAGTTAAGAATCTTGTCATTGGCAAGGCCATTCTCCCTATGCCACTCCCAATATCCAACACAGAAAAGTCCGGCTTCAATCCTCCTTCTCTGATGAATCGATCCAGCCAGTATTTTCCAACTCGATCGAAATCTCCTCTGCCAGTATAAATCAGGCCGGATGGAGGAATCATTTTGTCTCTTTTTTTGAAAAAATCAATTGGGAAAAAGACAATACGCCTTATCCTGAGTCTCATGTTGGGACTCAGGGCATAGTATAATTTTCTTAAAGGTTTTTCTAAGAACAACCCAGCTTATTTTTGCTTATTGATATCGAGAGAATCAAGGATCGGGTTAGCCGGATCATTTTCAGGGACATTGTAATCCTTTTGTTTTTTTCCAAATACGCTGACATTAACATAACGCTTGGGATTGAGCCTGAGATCTTGCATGAGCAGGTCGAGTTGTTTGCTGGTCCGTTCCAAATTCAGATACAGGTCATTGTCATTGACAAGCTTGCCCAAGGTGCCATCACCTTTGTTTACCTTATTCATTACGGTGGTTATCCCGTTGATGGCTTTGTCGATATTGTCAAGAGTAGTCTTGAGGTCAGTCATACGGTCATTTAATGTAGTGATAGTAGTGTTGGCATTTTGAATTGTATTATCAAGTCCTGCACTTTTCATTTGACCCGAAATGCTGTTCAGATTTTCCAGGAGTGAAGCTATTTCCTTGTTTTTATTGTTTATATTACCGGTGATTCCATTTAAATTGGCAAATGTAGCTTGCAAATTTGAGTTGGAATTATGAAGCAAAACATTGAGCTCACCTGTAATCATGCGCAGGCTCTCAATAGTGTGTTGTAAATTTGTCAGAGCCAGCCCGACACCCTGTGTATGATCCAGTCTCTTAAAATAATCAACAACTGTATCCATAATGCCACCGGCGCCTTGCTGTATCCCGGTGAGGTATGTTTGCAACTCTGCCGGATCTCCAAGCATGGATCCCAGCATCCCTTTTGTCTTGCCTTTTAGAAAATCGCCACTTTTTGCAAGATCGTTAAGTGCTTTTATATCATAAGTCAGAAAAATTGCTTTGGCTCCCATGACTCCGACATCCCTAATCTCAACAACTGCTGTTTTTGGCACTTTGATATCTTTGTTGACCTGCAATTCAATTTCTACGAGCTGAGGATCGCTAGGTTTCAGGTAGATGTCAACTACAGATCCGACCTGAAATCCATGGATTAATATGGGTGTACCGACAGTTAGTTTATTTACATCGGCGAAATCTGCATAGAAAGTCTGCTTTGAGGAGAATGCGTTTTGGCCTTTTAAAAATTTGAGACCAAATATCACAACCAATAAGGCAATAACCGCCAGAATTCCGATTTTTACTTCTTTTTTCATAAAATATTATTCATACCTATCAGGCAATCAGTGATTTATATGATATATTAGCAATTGATTAGAGTCAATAAAACGCAAAACTAATTAAAATTGTGATTGTACAAGGATTCTTTTATAACATATTTAATATTATTATAATATAAAGAGTAATGATTTTATAGGTATTTTGAAGCAGAAGCTCATTTTTGTTGAAACTTGAAAATGGACTCTGTAAGCATTCTGTATAATTCCCTTAAATCCTGATTACCTTCCAGTTGTTTCATGTGCTTATCTATGACTCTTCGATCATTTCTCTTGGCAGGCCCTGTCTGAGCGTCAAATGGCGACAATACTTCCAGTTTGTTGACGGTTTCCCGGATCAATGGAAGCAAGTAATCGAATTTGAGATCTTTTGATTCCAACCATTTTTCTGCTTCTGCAAGCAAATGATTGGTAAAGTTGTTGGCAATCACAGCGCCAATGTGCAGATCAAGACGCTGTGAATCACTGATTCGGATGGTATGGGGGGACAATAGGGTGGCTACGGCCCTAATTATGTCAAGATTTTCCTCTTTGTTTGCATCGATGAAAATGGGAATTTTATCCCAAATTATATTTCTATGGATGGAAAAAGTTTGTAAAGGATAAAATGCGCCAAAATTATTTATTCCTGCCTGTTTCAATACATCCATTGGTACCGAACCGGCAGTATGAACCATCAGGTGAGGATATCCAGCCCATGTAACGGCTACATTCGCAATGGCATCATCCGATACAGCAATGATTGTGAAGGGGCAGGTATGATCAGGTTTTTTGTTGACGGCAAATTCAATTTTAGGAGATATAGCCATAAACGCTTCCTGCCGGCTTTCCGAACGAGCATCTATTCTTATTGAACAAACAGACTTTTGGGGAGCCAGTCCTGATGCCAGATGGAAGGCGACATTTCCGGCACCTACGATCTGAATCCGATCAGGAACTTCAGGCATTTCCGCCTTTTTTTCTCAATTTAGGAAGGATGCTCCATCCCAAGCCTGCCATCATCATCAGCGAACCCAACCAGAAAAAGTTGATGCCCGGGAATTTGACGGCTTCCAAGACTATATAGTCTGACCGGGTGGAGTTTTCGGATACTCTCAATGGAATTTTCTGTCCTAATCCTTTGAATGAATTGTATTCGAAGGTTGCAGTTTCTTCCTGCGGATCTATTTTAGTCATTGCAATCAATGCGTTGGCAGTAGGCAGGAATACTTTGTCACTGCGTGATGAATTGCCGATGATTTCAAATTTTGGTTCACCTGCAAGCTTGCCTTCAGCATCCATCAGCTCACCAAAAACGGCGAGTTTCTCCTCTTTCTTATCGGCCATTTTAAACTTCTCAAAGGTAAATTCATGGCCGTTGATTGAAAATTTCTCACCTTGCTTCAAAACAATTTTCCGAGTGGCTTCTGCATCTCTTTCAAATAATGGTTTAAACACGTCGGGGTGTAGTTCTATTTTAATGGATAGATCGTTGATTTGTGCGCCAAAATTCATCAGGACTTCATTGCGCAAAACAACCATCGGAGAGGCATGGTAGATGGTATCATCCTTCATATTTCCGACTTCCAGATTGACACCGAGCGCTATATCTCCGGGTTCAGGTTTATAATCCTTATGTTGAGGATTGAAATTAAGTTGGCCGGCTTTGATATACGCCCTCTTTGTAAACACGGTATCTTCAGCATTTACCCAATAAGTTTCGAATTTAAGGCTGTCTTCCTTTGCTTTGGCTTGCTCCTGATTGATTTCCTCTGGTGGCAAGGATGCGATGTGAACGTAAATATCCTTTACGAGGCCTCTCAATGTGGACGGATTGCTGGCAGCTACTTTGGAGAAGTCTCGCTCATATACAACATTCGGCTTAAGGGTGAATTTTTCTTTTTCCTTCCCTTTTTCATCCAATCTTGAGAAGTCAAGGGAAAATGTCCTGTTGTTGTCAATGATGGTGTCCCCGGTGTAAGTGACATTATAGCCGCTCATTGACATCGGAGCTCCTTTGATCAGGAGGATGTTTTTCCCAAGGTCTTCGTCGGCGAGCATACCTTTTTGGGTAAATGGATTGGTGGAAATGAAGGTTTTGTTTAGTCCCGACCCAATGGTACCGATAAGCATCAATCCGAAGCCCATATGAGAAATAACGCTGCCGGCTTGTCGTGGCTTCTTCCACAGGTATTTGATAAAATAGAACAAATTACTGAAGAAGGTGAACAGGCCTGACCAGAAGAACAGATAAAACTGCCAGGAATACAGGTGGATAAAGAATGTAGCAAGCCAGGTGAATAAGGCTGAAACCAAGGCAAATCCGCCTATTTTGGTAAAGAATCCCTTGATTCTTGGGGAAAAGTTATTTTCCTTGTACCTCAGGTAATAGGAGAATCCGCTCAAGATAGCCACGAAGATGGCAGTCCATAGCTGAAATTTATTATAGTGGGCGATGGGATCCACAGGAGCGGCCCTGTGATAAGAAACCATATTTACATTGAAAATCCCGCCGAAGAAATCCAGGAGTTTATTGTAAACCGGTATGGATGTTGTGAAGGTGATCAATATTGCTGCGAATATCAGTACGATGGAACCGATAAACATCCAGAATTCTCTGCTGCTGATGCTTTCTTCCTTTTCAATGACCGGAATGGAAGAGGATTTTTTAAAATATATTACAAAAAATAAAATGATAAATGTTGCAAGGAAGATGATCAGTTGCCATTCCAGGCCCATTTCAGTAAATGCATGGGCCGATGAATCGCCCAATACACCACTCCGCGTAAGGAAGGTACTGAATAAAACGAGAAGAAAGGTCAGGGCGTAAAACCAATAGGTACTTTTGATGGAACGTCCGGTAGAATTAGCTATCAGGTTGGTATGCAGACCTGCGACCAAAACAAGCCATGGCACAAAAGACATATTCTCGACAGGATCCCAGGCCCAGTAACCGTTGAAACTGAGAGCTTCATATGCCCAACCTGCACCCAGGAGAATGCCTAATCCGAGGATTGAGGCTCCCACTAATGCCCATGGTTGAACGGCTCTCAGTACTTCCTTGTGTTTGCCGGTGAGTAAACCTCCAATGACAAAAGTGAAAGGGACGGTACACATTGCAAAACCAAGGAATAGAGTAGGAGGGTGAATGGTCATCCAATAATTTTGAAGCAGTACATTCATGCCTTTTCCTTGGATAACGCTCAGATAGTCCGGTTTTGAAAAGACGGGAGCATCCATGACATCCCTCAGCAAAACGAAAGGAGAACTACCTATTTTGGTGACCGCTTCACCTATGTGAATGTGTATGCCGAAGATCATGGAGAGAAGGAAAGCTTGAACAAGGCAAAGAATCGGCAGGGTGACATTTTCCCATTCCTTGGTCTTGAAAATCATCACCAAGCCTATGATAGAGTGCCAGAATATCCAAAGAAGGAAGCTTCCTTCCTGACCTTCCCAAAATGCGGCAAAGATGTATTGAATAGGCAGAGTATCGCTTGTGTGGGACCATACGTAGAAATATTCATAGTAGCCACCTACCATCATGGATAGCAACAGGATGAAAATGCCTATACAACTAAATGCGTGGAAGAAGTAAGCTTTCCGTGCAAATTCTTTCCATTGATTGGCTGTGACGGCATTGTTTCTTGTACGGAAAGAAAGGAAATATGCTACCGCGGCTAAAAGGGCAGATACGAAGCCTGCTATGACCAAGCCATGGCCAAGGGCACCAAAAAAAGGGTGCTCCCCAATATAATCAATTTGACCCATAGATTAATTCTGAAAACTTGTAGTGGGGGATCAAATTTCCTTGGATTTGATGTAGATTTCCTCGTCCTTGTACTTTGAAGGACACTTCATCAGCAGATCTGATGCCTCGAACTGACCATCGCGAAAACTTCCGGTAACAACAATCTGCTCGGACATTTCAAAGTCCTGAGGCTTAGCAGAGCGGAGCACAACTTTTTCCGTAACGCCTTGATTATCTTTTATATAAAATGAAAAATAATTTGGATCCTTGGCCGGATTATATTCCATTGGCTTTTCTTTGGCCAAGGTGCCTACAACTTTGGTTTTTACGCCGGATTGTTCTGCCATTTTAAAATTACCGTAGGTGGAAAGATCACGGCTGGCGTATATCAAGACCCCAATCGATGTTACGATGATCAGAATCAGTAAAATTTGCATTTTTTTCATACCAATATAACTTTCATTACAGGCAGAAGTTCAACAACTTATCTCCTAATGAGCAACAAAGATAATAAATATATCGAACATTATTTCAATATAAAGCAGAGGAACAAAAAAACATGTTTCATCTTTGTCGGGATCGGTTCAGGGTAACACGAGCATAAGGTGTGGAAAGTTAGGGACATGGGGAGTCTGAAAAATCGAGGTATGTACGAAAATAATACCGTAATAACCTGACCTCATCGGTGTTCTGAAGATCAGTGGAAAATTAAATCTGCTTTTCGAGACAGTATTTTGATGGAGGTTTTCTGATGGGGCTGAATTTATTGGTGGATCGAGTATTAATCATCTACCTACTTCGAGTTGGAGTTCTAATTCGACCTTCTATTCCAGGTCGGATGGATGAACAGGAGTCTGAAAAATCGAAGTATGTACGAAAGTAATACCGTAATAACCTGATCTCATCGGTGTTCTGAAGATCAGTGGAAAATTAAATCTGCTTTTCGAGATAGTATTTTGATGGAGGTTTTCTGATGTGGCTGAATTTATAGGTGGATCGAGTATTAATCATCTACCTACTTCGAGTTGGAGTTCTAATTCGACCTTCTATGCCAGGTCGGATGGATAAACAGGAGTCAAAAAATCGAAGTATGTACGAAAGTAATACCGTAATAACCTGATCTCATCGGTGTTCAGAAGATCAGTGGAAAATTAAATCTGCTTTTCGAGACAGTATTTTGATGGAAGTTTTCTGATGTGGCCGAATTTATTGGTGGATCGAGTATTAATCATCTACCTACTTCGAGTTGAAGTTCTAATTCGACCTTCTATGCCAGGTCGGATGGATGAAAGTGAGTCTGAAAAATCGAAGTATGTACGAAAATAATACCGTAATAACCTGACCTCATCGGTGTTCTGAAGATCAGTGGAAAATTAAATCTGCTTTTCGAGACAGTATTTTGATGGAAGTTTTCTGATGGGGCCGAATTTATTGGTGGATCGAGTATTAATCATCTACCTACTTCGTGTTGGCCCCTTGCCCAAAATACCTTCGGCAATTTTTCACGCTTTTACCAAGAAATTTCCCTGTCTTTTCCCATTTACTAGTTCATCCTGTTCTTATAGTCTTCGTAAGTAAATCGACGCTGACATACTAATTCTCCGTTTTGTTTCAACAAATAAATATCCGGATGGCGTACTCCATTGAACATTGTCGTTTTGACTATGGTATAATGGATCATATCCTTGAATACGAGCTGGTCACCGATGGCCGGTTCCTTTTCAAAATTATATTCGTACATAAAGTCGCCACTCAGACATGAAGTACCACCGATACGGTAACGGTATGGCGTATCCTCTTGTATAGTGCCTTCTATCATTGGTCGATAGGGCATTTCTAATGTGTCAGGCATGTGGGCAGTGAAGGATACATCCGTCATCAGCGTTTTAATATTATGATTATCCACGATATCAACGATGTGAGCCACTAAGTCGCCTGTCTGCCAGGCAATGGCACTGCCGGGCTCCAGGATGATGTCCACATTGTTTTTTTCTTTAAATGCCTTTAAAAGCCGGATAAGATGGTCTGTATCATATCCCTTTCGGGTCATCAGGTGCCCTCCACCCATATTGATCCACTTGACCTTCGGGATCAGGTGTCCGAATCTTTGCTCAAAGGCAGCCAGTGTCTCTTCCAGATCATACGAGTCATTTTCACACAAGGCGTGAAAATGCAAGCCCTCAATTCCTCCCGGTAGTCCATCTGCAAGTCTGTCGGCATCTATACCGAGACGTGAACCGGGAGCTGTAGGGTTGTACATATCCACCTCTACCTTTGAGAATCCCGGATTGACTCTCAGGCCGGGACTTATATGCGGATAGCTCGCCTGCAATTTATCCCTGAAATGAAGATACTGACCAACTGAATTGAACACCATATGCTCACTGATGGCCGACAATTCATCGAATTCATCATCAAGGTATGCAGCACAGTATGTATGCGCATTGCAGCCCATTTCTTCGTGAATCAATCTTGCTTCATACAGGGAACTGGCAGTTGCCCCATCTAAATATTTAGCTACCAATGGAAACATCCGCCACATGGCAAAGCCTTTCAAGGCAAGGATGATGGAAATGCCGGCTTCATCCCTTACCCGCCTGATCAATTTTAAATTTGCTATCAATTTTTGTTCATCAAGTACATAGGCCGCTCGTCGCAAGGATGAATATTCAGAAATGTGAGACATCATTTATGTTTTAAGTCAAAATACAAGGCAATTATAAGAAGGATATTTAAAAAAAAGTTCCCGAAGCATAGCCCGGGAACTTTTGTTCATTTATTTGATAGAAAGGAGGTTTAGTCCATCTCCAGATCAATATCGATTTTTTCATGCCAAGGTAAGCCATTGAGATTCAATTGTTCCATGAACGGATCAGGATTGAATTCCTCCACATTAAGTACACCTGCTTTTTGCCATTCACCCTTGAGGTACATCATGGCACCTATCATTGCCGGTACGCCTGTAGTATAACTGACACCCTGCGTGCCTGTCTCCTTGTAGGCGGCCTCATGGCTGCAATTGTTCCAAACATAATAAGTTCGGGACTTTCCATCTTTGATACCCTTGATTCGGCAACCAATGGAAGTCATTCCTGTATAGTTTTCACCCAGATCACCAGGATTAGGAAGGACAGCCTTCAAAAACTGGAGTGGTACGATCTCCATCCCCTGATAATTGACTGGCTCTATGCCGGCCATGCCAATGTTTTGAATCACACGCAAGTGCGTCAGATATTCCTCGCTGAAGGTCATCCAGAATCTGGCGCGCTTGATCGTCGGGTAGTTCTTAACCAGGGACTCCAGTTCTTCGTGGTAGATTAGATAAGAACGCTTTGGTCCTATGTCGGGATAGTTGATGTCTTTGAATATTTCATGCGGCTCTGTCTCGATCCACTGCCCATCCTGATAATACTTGCCTTTCTGGGTCACTTCCCGGATGTTGATTTCAGGATTGAAGTTAGTGGCGAATGCCTTGCCGTGACTACCGGCGTTGGCATCGATGATATCCAATTCGTGGATCTCATCAAAATAATGCTTGGCGGCATAAGCTGTAAATACACCAGTCACACCAGGGTCAAATCCGCAACCTAGGATAGCTGTCAGCCCTTGTGCGACAAATCGGTCATGGAATGCCCACTGCCAGCTATATTCAAACTTGGCCTCTTCCTTAGGCTCGTAATTAGCTGTGTCGAGATAAGCAACATTGGTCTGCAGGCAGGCCTCCATGATAGTCAGGTCCTGATAAGGCAGTGCGACATTGATCACTAAAGCCGGATGGAAGGAATGAATCAGGTCAACCAATTCACTGACATTATCCGCATCCACACGAGCAGTGGAGATGTGGTCCCCGCCTATAGCAGTAGCGATCGCATCACACTTGGACTTGGTCCTGCTTGCAATCATAATTTCCGTAAATATTTCCCTGTGTTGAGCGCATTTGTGGGCAACTACTGTGCCTACACCTCCTGCACCAATGATTAAAACTTTAGACATAAAATGACCTTTAATGTAATTTTTTTCCAAAGCACAAAGATAGTTACAACAAACTCTAATCAAATTTTTCCGAAGATTTTTTTCTATATTGCAGCCATATTCTAAGATATGAAGGACAGAATTCTCATCATTGGGGCAGGAGGGCAGATTGGCACCGAACTGACGCAAGAGCTTAGGGCTATTTATGGTACAGCCGATGTAATCGCCAGCGACATCAGGGAAAACATCGAAGTGGAAAATTATTTGCGGGTTGACGTAACGGACCGTGCGTCCCTGTTTGAATGCATCCAAAATAATCACATTACCCAGATCTACCATCTGGCGGCAATCTTGTCGGCACGTGGTGAACAGAATCCTCTCTGGGCCTGGGATATCAATATGTCAGGATTAATCAATGTTCTGGAGGTGGGACGGGAGCTAAAGCTGGACAGAATATTTGTGCCATCTACCATTGCTGTGTTCGGAATAGAATACGATCGAGAAAATACCGGCCAGTTTGCACCTTTGATTCCTGAGACGGTATATGGTATCAGTAAGGTGGCCGGCGAGAGTTGGTGCAATTATTATTTCAAGAAATACGGATTGGATGTCAGGTCTGTCCGTTATCCGGGGATAATAGGTTACAAGAGCATGCCTGGCGGTGGCACGACTGACTATGCAGTGGATATCTACCATCAGGCAGTTCAGGGGCTGAATTTTGTTTCATTTCTTGATAAGGGAACCTACTTGCCTATGATGTATATGGAGGATGCAATCAGGGCTACCATTGAACTGATGCAGGCTCCCACCGAAAAAGTTCGTATCAGGACGAGCTATAATATCGCCGGATGTTCCTTTGCGCCAGAAGAAGTGGCTGAGGAAATAAAAGTATTTTTCCCTCATTTTCAGATATCTTATGAGCCGGATTACCGTCAGGGGATTGCTGATCTGTGGCCAAAGAAGATTGATGATACGAAAGCACGGGAGGATTGGAACTGGCAGCCGAAATATGATCTCAAATCTATGACTGCAGATATGATTAAACATTTGAGTATAAAATACCAACATTGATTTAATAACAGGGCCGGATTGATCATAGCGCTTCCGGCATTTAAAAAAATAAGTATTATGTTTGATAATGTGAGGCCTGCACTGGCTAAGGAGTTACAGGAGATAGATGATAATGGCCTGTACAAAAGGGAAAGGATCATCATCACACCACAATCAGCCAGCATCAGGACGACCGGTGGTGGCGATGTGCTCAATTTTTGTGCCAACAACTATCTGGGCCTGTCATCGCACCCTGATGTGGTTCAGGCTGCCAAGGATGCCATAGATTCACACGGTTATGGTATGTCTAGCGTTCGTTTTATCTGTGGTACTCAGGATATTCATAAGGAATTGGAGGAAAAGACAGCCAAATTCCTGGGTCAGGAAGATTGCATCCTCTATGCAGCAGCATTTGATGCCAATGGTGGCGTATTCGAGCCATTGTTGGGTGAAGAGGATGCTATTATTTCGGACGCTCTCAACCATGCCTCCATCATCGACGGTATCCGCTTATGTAAGGCTAAAAGATTTCGTTACAACAACAACGATATGAATGACCTGGAGGCCAAGCTGAAGGAAGCTTCCGGATCCAGGCGTAAACTTATTGTGACGGATGGTGTATTCTCCATGGATGGTTACATTGCACAACTGAATCATATCACTGACCTGGCAGCCAAGTACGATGCCATGGTCATGATCGACGAATGTCATGCTACCGGATTTATGGGCAGGACAGGCCGTGGAACCCACGAATATCATCAAGTGATGGACAAAATCGATATCATCACAGGTACCTATGGAAAGGCCTTGGGTGGTGCATCTGGCGGATTCACTGCAGCACGTAAGGAAATAGTAGATATGCTGAGGCAAAGATCCAGGCCATACCTTTTCTCCAACAGCCTTGCACCTTCCATCGTCGGAGCTTCTATAAAGGTACTCGATCTCCTGTCTTCATCCACCCGTCTGCGTGATAAATTGGAGGGCAATACAAAACATTTCCGCAATGCTATGACTGCTGCAGGGTTTGATGTATTGCCTGGTGAGCATCCGATTACTCCGGTGATGTTGTACGATGCACCATTGGCACAGAAATTCGCCAATAAATTGCTGGATGAAGGCATCTATGTGATAGGCTTTTTCTATCCGGTGGTGCCCCAGGGTAAGGCGAGAATACGTGTACAGGTCTCAGCCGGACATGAAGTCGAACATTTGGACAAGGCGGTAACAGCATTTACCAAGGTAGGGAAGGAACTGGGAGTGATATAGATGTAATTCATTATAGAAAAGGGAGGCAGTTGATAATTGCCTCCCTTTTCTATTTATAAGTGACTATTTTTTGATAGTCGTAATGACTGCATTTCCCAAAGCAGGTAAAACCTGTACCATTTTGTCCGCATCGCCTGTTCCCGGGTTGATCCATAAGGTGTATTTATCAGCCGGATTATCAGTATTGGAAATTTCTACCAAGATATGCTCCATGCCATTGAGGACTTCATTACCAATAACTTCCAACTTAACTTGTTTAGCTTTCATTGTCGTCATATCCGGCATATTGACCACCAGTGTATAACCTTTTTGCAAGGGAAGTCCTGCTACAAGTATATCCATGCCGGCACCGTCACTCAGTAGGGCTCCGTCATAATCGACCGCCATCTTTTGGCCATTCATCGAGGCTTCGATCTTCCCAGGAGAGTAGTTCATCGCTATTTTCTGTCCCATTTGTTCAATCTCTCTGGATACGGGCATGAAATCCGGGCTATAGGTTATTTGATCCTTCATATTGCCCATGGCACCTGTAGCTTCATTAGTCACTACATACATATCCTTTTCCTTTGCGATGGTACGGATCATCTGCATCTGTATCTTCTGACCCTGTACTTCCAAGTCCATTGCATATTTTGTAGTGCCTTCCTTAAATGTGTTCTTTATAGCAGGGAGTGTGCCGGTAATGGAAATAGCTTCTTTAGGCGTATAGGTTACCTTGTTGATGTCCACCTTTAATTCATTGAGGCGTTTGCTGACATCCTCGGGCATATCTGATTGATATGCGCCACCCAGGATACCGGCAAGAAATTTCTCTGTGGCTGCAAACATTGCCATTCTATTGATTGGTTTGGAAAATCCGTGACCTTCATCATCAGCGAGAAAGTATTCGACTTGTTTACCTTTATCACGCAATGCAATAACGATCTGATCAGCTTCGGCTTTTTTTACACGAGGATCATTTGCACCCTGTATGATTAGCAACGGCTTTATGATGTTATCGGCATGAAAAAGTGGGCTTGATTCTATGATTCGTTGCTTGCCGGCTTCGGTATTGGGGTCACCTGTCATACCATACAGAAAGGCACGGCCTGATTCCCAATAGGCAGGGACGGATTCGAGCAAGGTAAACAAGTTGCTTGGACCGACAATGTCCACTCCACAAGCATAAATATCAGGGGTAAAAGTAAGTCCTGCCAGTGTGGCATAACCACCATAACTTCCTCCCATGATGGCTATTTTGTCCTTGTCGCTTATTCCTTGGTCAATCAAATACTTCACGCCCCATGTGATATCGTCCTGCATGAGTTTGCCCCATTGCAAATCACCGGCATTTAGAAATTTCTTTCCATACCCACCGGAAGCTCTGAAGTTGGGCTGCAAGACAGCGTACCCTCTATTGGCCAGAAATTGGGCATAAGAATTATAGCCCCAATAATCCCGGGGACCTTTAGGGCCACCATGAACAAAGATTACTGTTGGAAGATTATTAGCTTCCTTCCCTACCGGAAGTGTAAGATAAGCCGGGATTGTCAGCCCGTCACTACTGGGATAGGAAACAGGTAGCATCGGAGCCAGATATTTTTCTTGCTTTTTTAATTTAGGCCTTGGCGTGTATTGAAATATAAGGCTTTTTGTTTGGGTGTCAAAGAAATATGCCTCTGAGACGAATCGATCGCCACCTAAGGAAACTAACAATTTTGAGTAATCATTAGTCGAACTTTGAAAAACAATCTCCCGGCCGGGAAATTTACTTTGGATGAATCTGTAATAGGACTCCCAATCCTTATCTTTCCAATAATATTCAGTTTTGTCGGCAGTGTATGATGTGGCAGTAATTTTTCTTGTATTTCGATCCAGATAAAGAGATCCAAAGTCCACCTTTTTGTTTGGATCACTCTCGATGTAAGTGAGCTTTTGGGTTGTCGGATTCATCAAATATAAGGTCAACAGATCTAAATCACCCTTATTGGTAATGAGATAGAATTGAGAATTATCTTCATTCCAGCCCGCGATGGAGGCTTGTTCTGTGACAGATATTTCATAGATAGGCGTTAATTTATCGCCGTTTTTGTACAAAAATTTAGTCGAGCCTTTTTCATCTGTTTGGGATAAGATCCTTAGATTGTCGTCCCAGTCAAAGTTGTAGCCCGTTATACGATCGGTATTTTTATATAACAAATCCAGTTTTCCAGTCGAAATACTCAGGCGATACAAGTCATGCCATGCCTTGTCCCGATCATTTATCCCAACCATCAAAATATCCGGATTTTTCTGACTGGTGGCATATATCAATGCAATCACATCTTTCATGGGGGTTAAGTTGCGGGAAACAGGCAGCTTACCGGATTTTACCTTTTCATTCGGTGATACAGCATATATATTATAGTTTTCATCTCCATTATTGTCTTTGGCATATATGATATACTTACCATCTTCTGACCAGTAATAATCGTATAGCGGCCTTTTGCTATCAGTCAGCGGGCGGGCTTTTTCAAACGGATCATCAAATTTTTTCAACCAAATATTCATGATGCCGTCATATTCCTTCATAAATGAAATCCATTTTCCATCAGGACTAAGCCTTCCTTCGGCAATCTCTGCGTTTCCGAAAAATAATTCCCTATCAATAATTGGTATCTCTTGTGCTTGCATAAATTTATTTTGAATGATCAAAATTGTCAGGAGTAATAATATCTTGTTCATTATGATTTCTAATGTATTTTGTTTTGTGAAATTAGCTTCATTTACCTATCTGAAGTTAGTTCGGAATATTTATCGGATAAATTTAGTTAAATTAAATTTAAAACCTTATAAGATTTTAAAGTGCGGTGAATTTAATGAAACAGCAAAGGTTTTGACGTTTTATCATTGGTGCTTATATAGTTTTATTTAGAGATATAGCCAGATGAAATATTTAATACGGAGTAGTCATTTCGATGATTCAAAAGCCCTAGTATAAGACCCTTTGTGACGAATATTTTTGCCCATTTCGATGATGATGATGGCTTGAAAGTTGAATTGTGGTTAATATTTCATACTTTCGTAACGATAAATGCTAAATTTTATGGAAAATGTCCTTGAAATAAATAATCTCACTAAAAAATTCGGTCGGCTCACCGCTGTGGACAATCTTTCCTTTCAAGTGCAGAAGGGTAATGTATATGGGTTGTTAGGGCCGAATGGGAGTGGTAAATCCACCACACTCGGCATGTTGCTCACCTCTATCAATCCAACTTCCGGAAGCTGGAAGTGGTTTGGCCGGGAACCGGATCACAACACGCTGAAAAGGATTGGGGCAACTATCGAAAGACCTAATTTCTACCCTTATCTTAACGCCGAGCAAAACCTTAAGATCTCTGCTGTGATAAAGGATGCCCAGCAGAAAAAAATCGATAATAAACTGGAGTTGGTTGGTCTGCTGGACCGGAAAAAGGATAAGTTCTCTACGTATTCCCTGGGGATGAAGCAGAGATTGGCTATAGCGAGCGCCATGCTCAACGATCCTGAAGTCCTAATCCTGGATGAACCGACCAATGGGCTGGATCCCATGGGAATCATTCAGATCAGGGAGATCATTTCTGCAATAGCGACAACCGGGACGACCATCATCCTCGCCAGTCATTTGTTGGATGAGGTGGAAAAAGTGTGTTCACATGTCATCGTCTTGCGCAAAGGCAAATCATTGTATTCCGGTGAGGTGAGCGGCATGACCAACAGCCGCCCATACTTCGAGGTGGCTGCAGCTGACATGGAAGCCCTTAAAGCCGCCCTCTTCAGTATTCAGGGTATAGAGTCGGTCTCCCTGAGCGGGAAAATATTCCATGTGGAGGTAAATGCAGATATTGATCCGGGCACGATGAATAAGCTCGCCTTCGATCGGGGAATCACACTGACTCACTTAGTGAAGAAAAAGAATAGTTTGGAGACCCAATTCCTCGAATTGGTCAAGAATTAAGTTTGCTAGACGGCATTTTGTTCTTGGTATAAACATTAAAATCAGATAATCAGATCATTACATATGAAGAAATTATTGCAATTGGAGTGGCTTAAAATTTATAATTATAAAGTGGCCCGAATATTCATCCTATTGTATTGCCTGTTCCTTTTCGGTCTCATCCTGTTGGGTACGCAAAAGTTCAATTTAGGCAGCCTTGAAGTGGACCTTGTAGGTCAGGGTATATTTAACTATCCGCAATTGTGGAACTTTACCACTTATTTTACCGCCTTGCTTAAGATTTTCCTGGCTTTCATCATCATAACCACGGTAGTCAATGAATTTCAAAACCGTACATTCAAGCAAAATATCATTGATGGCCTAAGCCGAAAGGAGTTTCTTCTGTCTAAAATCCTGACCATCGTGATACTGAGTGCGATATCAACCATTCTTGTCTTTGTCTTTTCCTTGATATTTGGCATGAAATACAATACTGTAACTGATGCGACCTATAGATTTGCCGAAGTGGGTTTTATTTTGGCCTATTTTGTTAAGTTAGTGGCCTTTTTTATGTTGTGTTTCTTTCTTTCGGTAATAATCCGCAAATCGGCTTTTACTTTTGTACTTCTCTTTGTCTGGTGGTTTGCTGAAGGGATTTTGAGTGGAGTGGAGCGCGCAGTTACGCACAATTTGGCGGTTGAAGATGTGGATAGCACGCACAGAATGATTACTGGTTTCCTCCCACTTCAGTCGATGTCCAATTCTATACCTGCACCAATAGGCCGGTTGACAGTGATCAAAGCAATAACCGCTTCCGGTGAAGATATAGTGCAGCGAATCCCCTGGGAGTATGTCGCTACCAGCGCTGTTTACGCCGTTTTATTCGGTTTTTTTTCTTACCTTTTGATCAAGAAAAAAGACTGGTAATCACTTCATTTTCTTCCATGAATTGATCAGGCCATTGGTGGAAGAGTCAAATTTACTGACAGGCGCATTGTCCTGTAGTTCCGGCAATATCATATTGGCCAGTTGCTTTCCGTATTCCACGCCCCACTGGTCGAAGCTGAAAATATTCCATATTACTCCCTGAACGAATATTTTATGTTCGTATAAAGCTATTAATTGGCCTAAAGTATATGGATTGATGATATTGACGAGGAAGCTGTTGGAGGGTCTGTTCCCGCTGAATACTCTAAACGGAGCTATCTTTTCTATCACTTCAGGACTACTGCCTGCTGCCTGCATCTCTTCCTTGACGGTTTTAAGCGTCTTACCAAATGCCAAGGCTCTTGTTTGTGCAAAAAAATTACTCAACAACTTGTCATGGTGTCCGGGCAGTGGGTTGTGCGACTGTGCCGGTACGATGAAGTCACATGGAATACTTTTGGTGCCTTGGTGTATCAATTGGTAGAAAGCGTGTTGACCATTAGTGCCTGGTTCGCCCCAGATGACAGGTCCCGTTTCGTGCTTGACCGGAATCCCATCTCGGCCTACCGTTTTTCCGTTACTCTCCATATTGCCTTGTTGGAAGTAGGCAGGGAAGCGGTGCATGTACTGATCATAGGGCAGAATGGCTTCCGTATGCGCTCCCAGGAAGTTGCAATTCCAGATGCCGACAAGGGCCATGATTACCGGGATATTCTTTTCAAATGGTGTATTTCTGAAATGCTCATCCACGGAATATCCGCCTTCCAGCAATTGTTCGAAGCGGTCAAATCCTATGGTCAATGCGATAGACAAGCCGATGGCACTCCACAGGCTATAACGGCCACCGACCCAATCCCAGAATTCGAACATATTCTCTGTATCAATACCGAAAGCTCCCACCGCCTTCTCATTGGTGGAAAGTGCCGCAAAGTGAAGTGCGATATCCTTGTTACTCCCGCCATTACTCAAGAACCAATCCCGCGCTGTTGCAGCATTGGTCATTGTCTCTTGGGTAGTGAATGTCTTGGAAGCAATCAGGAAAAGCGTGGTTTCCGGATCGATTTTCTTGAATACTTCAGCGATATGTGTTCCATCTATGTTGGATACGAAATGGGCCTGCATCCCTTCCAGCCAGTAAGGTCGAAGTGCCTCAGTGACCATCACAGGCCCAAGGTCACTACCGCCGATACCGATGTTGACGATGTGCTGAATTTTCTTTCCTGTGAATCCCTTGTGCTCACCACTGTGTATTTTGTGGCAGAACGTCCTCATTTTGGCTAAAACTTTTCGTACTTCCGGCATTACATCATTCCCATCACTCCATACAGGCCTGTCTGACCTGTTTCGTAAGGCAGTATGTAATACGCTTCGCCCTTCAGTTTCGTTGATCTTATCTCCGCCAAACATAGCATCGATGCTTTCTCTCACCTTACATTCTTCAGTGAGTCCTAATAGTTCTGACATAACCTGTCCGTCTATCCTGTTTTTGGAATAGTCAAATAAAATTTCTCCAAAAGAGATGGAGTATTTATCGAACCTGTTTTGATCAGCATTAAAAAGACTTTTGATATCGACAGCGTCCATACGGTTTCGTGAAGCAGTTAAAGACTTCCAGGAGGTTGTGTTTTCGGGGCTTATCTTGAATAATGGCATTATGATTACTTTAAAAGATGACTGTAAATATTTATCGGGTGATTAATATAAGCTACTTTTTCCGATGAATAAAGATAATATTGAAACCTGATATTAGCCGCAACCCATTTCCCGGAAAAAATTGATAATTTCACAATCTAGGCTATAACAATAATGGAAGGAAATTGGTTGAAAATACAGGATTGAATTTTGGATTCTTGATTTTATATATAAATGCAATCCGTCTTTAGCGATAATTGCTGTTTTATCCGCATATAATGAACAGTTTTAGCCTAAAATCATTTATAATATGTTGAGATGCTTACTCATTAAAACAAACAAATAAATATTTGGTTAATTCATTTAATTTTTGAATTTTGCCAAACATTAATTTGGATTCATGAAGATGTTTTTATGAAGGATGAAATTAGAATAACCATAATAGACAGGGAAGGGCAGGAGCATGTATATGATATTCCACCTGACATTGGCATTTCCGTTATGGAATTATGCAAGGCAAATGATCTGCCTATTCTTGCGACTTGCGGAGGGATGGCCCTTTGCGCTACCTGTCATGTATTGATTGAAAGTAATACCGAGCTGCCGGAGATGGGAGCAGATGAAGAAATCATGCTGGACCAGCTTCCCAACATGGAAAACAACAGTCGCCTGAGCTGTCAATTGAAGATTACAGAACAACTTGATGGCTTGGTAGCAAGAATTGCCGAGGAATAAAAAAGGCAGTATCCCGGAGAATACTGCCTCAAAGTACGTTTTGTTTAAGCTTTTATCTTATCAAGGTAACATCACCTTTCAATATCTGTCTGGTTCCGTCGAATAACTCAATTTCCGTCCAGTAAGCGAAAACACCCGGATTGCACTTCTGGCCTTTTAGGGTTCCATCCCATCCGTTGTTTGGATCATTAGGCAGATAATCCTTGGCTTCATACACTTTCTCGCCCCAACGATCATATATTTGGAAGCTAAGGATACGTTTTATCTCCTTATCATTGGTCGAAATAAAGACCTTATCGTTATTCCCATCACCATTAGGTGTGAAAATATTCGGAATAAAGATATTGACGCCCTTCTTCACGATGATCTTTTTGGAATCCTTGTCACTACATCCGTTCTTGTCCTTGACCTCAACGGTATATACTGTTGTCTGATTAGGATATACGGTTATGTGGAAACACCCGGTACAATTGATGAAGTCGTAATCCGAACTATAAGTAATGGATCCAACCTGATCTTCCGGTATGCTGATATCCGGTTTGATAATGACGGTATCACCTATATTGATCAGCGTATCGTTGCCAATCTCTACTGTTACTAATGGCGGTTCGATCAACACAATATTATCAAGGGTCAATTCACATCCATTGGCATCCTTGATCTTAATCACGTTGGTGCTTCCTGACAGATTGGACCATGAATTGATCGATGAATATGGACCTCCGTTGAATGAATAGAGGATTGGAGGCGCTCCACCTTCGATCTTGGTAATCTTAACATAGCCGTTCTTATACCCATAGCACGTCGGCCCATCCCTTTCGATTTCTATTCCTTTCGGTCTAGCAGGATCGGATGTTATTACTACTGTATCCCTATCGAAGCAGCCTGTCTTGGAATCAGTCACAGTCAGGATATAAGTACCATCGATAGAGACATCCATACCGGAGGCATTGGGTTGAGGAATCGGCTGGTTATTTATTTCCGTCCACTGGTAAATAATGTTATTGCCGCCTGAAGACTTTCCACCTATTGTCGCCTTGGCTATCTCACAAGTGAGCTCTTGATCGAAACCGGCATCCGCTATCGGATTTTCAAATATCGTCACCTTCACTTCAGATGCGCTTGCCGGACAACTTCCGCCATTTGCAAACCTATATTGGAAAACATAATCACCTGCCTTCAGATCCTTGACTTTCAAAATGCCGCCGATGAAGGCCGTGCCTGCAGTGTTCGGTCCCACTTCAGTCCAATTTCCACCCGGATCCTCGTTTGAAATATGGTCTGTCAGATCAATGATATCCGAAGTGCCTTCACAATACGTAATCACGCTTTCCTCATTCCCGGCAAATTTATAATCGTCGATCACGAGGGGGACAAATACCGTATCAGGACAACCTGGTTTGACATTATCTACCGTCAAGCGCAAGACGTAAGTTCCTGCATCTTTCTTATTGATATTGACTGTATTGCCTGAGATAAGAACCGGGTTGTTACCTGCCGGCTTGGATTTGATAGACCATGTACCTGAGAATCCGTTAGGTATAGTTAGGACAATATCTGAACCGCTGTTACAAGCGGCAGGGATTGGGCCTAATACCGGCAAGTCCGGGCATTCACAGTTATCCACCACATTGATGGTGATGGTTTGTGGGATATTTGCACATGGAGGAGGTGCTCCGTCCGGTATGAATGTAAATGTATATGTACCTACCGGCACATTGTTGAAACTCCAGATGTTACCGGTCTGAATGGCTCCTGAGCCGTCGGTATCAACCCATTTCCCGGAAACAGGTGCACTTTGCCATATTGCAGAAGAACTAAAATCCAATTTGTCAGCGTCCTCGGATTTAGGATCCTTATTACATACGGTAGCATTATCCTGAAGCTTATATACCAGTTGAGGCACTATGACGACATCGACGGTGACTGTACTGTCACAATTTTCAGGAGGAGTGATATCTATTTCAAATTCAAAAGTATAAGTTCCAACAGCTTTACCGGAAGGATTGAAAATTCCATTGCTTACAGGGACTGATACCTGACCTGAAGGATCATTTACGAGATTCCATTTACCTGCTTCAGCGCTGACTATGAGTGTATTGAGGTCTATTGTGTTCTGGTCGTCACTACAAATTGTAGTAACAGGAGTCAATACTGTCAATTCCGGACAATTGCAATTTTCAGTAACGGTAACCAAAACAGTTACCGATTTATTTTGACAAGGCGCAACGGCACTGGTGGAAGTAAATACAAAAGCATATGAGCCCACGGGCACTCCGGTGAAATCCCATATATTTCCTGATATATTGTTGCCTACATTATCATTATTTACCCAATTCCCTGGCACCGGATTGCTGGTGAAGAAATCATTCAGGTTTACCATTGTTTTTGGTGAAGGCGGTTGAGGAACGTTATTGCAGACCTTTATTTCCGGTTTCATGGTATATACAACTTCCGGATTGACCGTTATGGTCAAGTCGATATATTTTGGACAAATGGTATTGGTAGGCTCCGGATCCAAGGTGTACCGAATGATGTAATTTCCGGGATCCTTACCTGTGGCGTCGAAGATTGTGCCGGTCAAGGTACCCGTGTTGCTGCCACCAGGCACGGAGAACAACGTCCACCCGCCCGGACCTGCATTTACTATGTATGAGTTGATATCCACCTGCGCATTATCGTTACACAGGTCGCCCGGCTTCGAGAAGAGCAATTTTGGGCAGTCGCAATCATCATCGACGGTAATAGTCAGCGTGTCCCTTGAATCATTACAAGGCAGAGAGCCGGGTACCACATATTCAAATTGAACGATGGTGCCATCGGCTATACCGGTGAAATCGTATTTATTACCTCCAAGATCAACGGCTCCACTCAATGGTGGAATCTCTTTCCATGACCCGGTTGCATCACCGCCGGTAAAGAAATCATTTAGATTGAGCCGTGATTTGCCATCATTGCCCGGATCCGCATTACAAACTACGGCAGTATTTATGATTGTGGCTTCGGGCTGTTTATTGATGATAAGCACGTCATCCACACTTCCACTACAACCATCCACTGTGACTGAATAAGATATCGCATATATCCCCGGAGGGATACTGTTTATTGGCACTTCGCCTGTAGGCAAGATAGGGTAGGACCACGTGCCGCCAGGAATATCAGTTGTCAATATCGGATTAGGAGTCTCTGTATTACAGTATGTAGATAGATTCAGTATATATGGTGTAGGGTTCGGCTTTACCTCAATGGTTGTAGAGGTTTGCTTTGTACAGGTTCCGGTACCTACAATATAATCGATTGTATATAATCCTGGTCCTAATGATGATGGGAAGAAGAGGCCGTCTGAAGAAACTCCTCCAGACCAGGTTCCCCCTGATGGATTTCCTACAAGCTGGTAAGGTCCTGATTCACTTGCGCAGAATGGTCCGGCAGGTGTGATGGTAGGATCGTCAATTTGAAGTACGGATATTTGGATACTATCTCTTGACTTACATCCTGTTGTGGGATCGGTATAGGCTGCCACTACCCAATATGGGGTATTCGGAGTCATTTGATCAACCAGAATGGTACCATCAGGCAAGATAAATCCATCCGGATGGGTGGAGTAAATTACGCCCTGAGAAGAAGATGGATCGGTCAACAAGACAAATGATTCTAAAGGACATAATGGTGCATCCGGCTTGTTGAGGAAATTAATTATTGGCGTTGGGTGGATTTTGATGTTTAGAGTTCCGATCCCCTTACAACCATATTTATCAGTCACCTGTAAGGTAACCTGGAAATTCCCTGCTTGTGTAGCATTGATTGGAATTGTTGCAGTATTGAATGTCCCCCATGGCGTTGTCCATTCGTAAGTAAATGGGCCATTTTGGCTATTTACTGTACTTGTTAAGGTTTTGCCGGTAAGGTCATTTAAACAATATTCAGCCGGATTTGGCAGAATAGTGACTTGGAGGCTCCCTGTCACACTCACCAAGACCTCATCCACGCCTATACATCCGTTGGCATCAGTTACTGTTACGGTGTAAGTTGTGTTGATGGTTGGAGATACCTCAATATTTTCTGTGGTTTCACCTGTGGACCAAAGGATAGTGTAAGGCGCGCCGGCTCCTCCTGATGCAGTTGGATTGCCACCAAGTGTCACTGTGGCTCCTGGGCAAGATGTTTTGTCAGGCCCCGCGTTGGCATTTACTTTTGGAAAGACCAATACATTTAGTGTTTGAGGCTGGCCAACACATCCTGTTGGGCTGATTGGAGTTACGGAATATACCACTGTTTTGGACGAACCTGTATTGTTTGTCAAGGTCTGTGAGAAAGTACTTCCAGACCCGGATGTCGCTCCTGTTACCCCATTGGCATTGGTCACGGTCCATTCTATCGTAGAGTTTGGCGGATCAAGTGTAATATTTGCAAAGAATGTTTCACCACTACATATTTGTCCGTCTTGCAGGGTCATTGTTGGCTCTGTACAACATTGTACTGTAATCTTTTTGGTAAGTATTGTGTGACCGTTACATGAAGAACTTTGCCAGCCTCCTGTTTGACCATCAGAGAATGCAGTTATAGCGACGGTGTAGTCGTTGCAACTTTGATCGGAACAAGCTGTACAAGGTATTTTGACGGTAAATTGTACTGAGAATGGCCCTGAAGCCGGGTCGCCATATGATAAGTTGGGAACGCTGCTGCTACATGTACCACTGTAGGTCGGGCCAATCCACCCTGCTGGCATACTTGTACCCGTCCAACTGCAGTTACCCCCACCGACAAATGCCTGACAATTCGGAGTGCCAATGATACAAATATTTCCGGTACCCGGATTAATACCTACCGCACCGGCCGAATTATCCAATGATTTCCAGTGTACGGTCGCGGCCGGGTACCAACCCCATGTGGCTGATCCGGTTGGCCTGACGGAAGGAACAGGCTCTGCGCCTTGTTGATAATCAAAACAGTTACTTATGACAGGGAACATACTGTGAATCCACTGTGAGCCAATTTTGATAAAGTTGGTTGTGTATTTAAAAGTAACTTCCTCACATTTTTTAAATGGCCCTGTCAAGGGAGATCCCATATTGGCACCGACGATGGTTAGACTTTGAGAAGTGATACAAGGTGCTGTAATATTCAGAAGTGTGATACACAATTGAAAATTCCCTTCATTACCATCAGCATCAGTTACTGCAATATAATAAGTTGTATTGGGAATGACGCTTGCATTGACCGGATTACATTCCACCCATGTATTACAGGAATTGAACAAGGCATAAATGGGTGAAGTCAAATCAGTTGAAGTGAAGTTGATAACTGCGGTGTTGTTGTTACCTGAGTTGAAGCTATACCAAGCGACCGGATGGTCCATATTTGCACAGGCACCACCTCCATTGAGCAGTGGTCCATTCGGCATTCCGACGTTACAACCTGTGACGCAAACAGGGGTGGCAGCATTTGGGATGTCAATTTCAATAGCAGAGCTACAGTCACCATTCGTATTACAAGGTGGCTGACCTTCATGCTCCGTAATGCAAAGGTTTTGGAAGTCTCCTGCACCTGCTGTGGTGCTGGTAATCATGATGTAGATTGTAGAACCGGGTGTCAGGTTGTTGAATGTATAGGAACTGACAGGCGGACCGCAATAGTAGGATCCATTCGCAGCCAATGTAGGGGGATTGGTACAACCATTGGGAAAATCCAGCAAAGCAATTCCCATGGTTCCGGTAATCCCATTATTGTCGATATCAATATCGATTTTATTGGTATTGGGTCCTAAATTATAAGAGTAAAATATAGCATTTTGACTTTGATTGGGGCATCCCGGATTTTGATAGTCAGGATCGGCACCGACAGTTGTTCCATTGACACATCCGTTTTGAGGTATGGAGATTGCGGTACAAGGATCGTCATTTGGCGGCGGAACTGGGTTGTTGATACATATTTGAATAGAATCTTTCGGGGAGATCAGCACATTCACAATAATGAAGTAGGTGGTGCCCGGGGTAAGTGAATTGACATTTATGTTGGTTCCACAACCGTATTCTTGTGCTCCGGTGGTATTGGCACACCCATTGGGGAAGTAGGCCAGAGTCGCGATTACTTTATTGCTGGTAGGCTTGACCGTTATGCTTGCCTGAGGGCCTTGAGCTGTAAAGGTGAACCATATATTAGGGTTAGCTCCGGGCACACAAGAACCATTGGCCAAGTCGTAGGTACAGGTATCAAATTGAAAGACTTGACATGTACCGTCCAATAGGGTAATATCGATTGCATCAGCACAATCATCATTTGCGGGGGGCTGAGCCCAAATCGGCTGTATGAAGGTAAGCAGGATGATAGTTGAAAGGAAGGCGTGTATTACTATTTTCATGTATTTTATGGTTGAATCGCAAATTTACATATAATATTTTATACCGCAAAAATATAACTGATGAAAATAATTAAATAGAAAATTTGTTGTGTGCGATATTATGTATCAATTTATAAAAAAATAACATATGTTATTGAGATTTTATTTTGATTGCTTTAAATAGTGAAGACATCGGTGGGGAATATAGCTTCTGTATTATTAAAAGCCCACATAAAAAAAATGGCTGCCTAGTCAGACAGCCATTTTTATTTTCTAGCAAAGCACTTTCATTACCTCATTAGGGTGACATCACCCTTGATGATTTGTTTTGTGCCGTCAAATAATTCTATTTCTGCCCAATAAACGTAGACAGCGGGATTACATTTTTGCCCTTTGAGAGTGCCGTCCCATCCGTTGGAAGGATCATTAGGCTGGAAGTTAAGGGCTTCATATACCTTTTCTCCCCATCTGTCATAGATCTGGAATGAATTAATCTGTTTAATCTCCCTGTCATTTGTCGATATAAAGACCTTGTCGTTATTCCCATCGCCATTTGGAGTGAAAATGTTAGGCACGAAAATATTCACTCCCTTTCTTACGACAATCCTCTTACTGTCCTTGTCACTGCAACCATTCTTGTCCTTGATTTCAACAGAATAGGTAGTGGTTTGGTTGGGGAATACTGTGATATCAAAACATCCGGTACAATTGATAAAGTCGTAATCAGAAGTAAATATGATGCTGCTGATTGAGTCATCAGGTATAGAGATGACCGGATCAATAAGAACGGTATCTCCCAGATTGATCAGTGTGTCATTGCCCATATCTACAGTAACAAGTGTTGGTTCAACCAAAATTATGTTGTCCAATACCAGCAAACAGCCATTGGCATCCTTTATTTTCAGGGTGTTGTTGCTGCCGGACAGGTTCGTCCAAGAATTGATGGATGAGAATGGGCCGTTGTTGAGGGAATATAATATCGGCGGTGCGCCACCTTCGATCTTCGCAACCTTGATATAGCCATCTTTATAGCCATAACATGTTGGGTTATTTCGCTCGATGATGATTCCCTGCGGTCTGTTTGGATCGCTTGAGATGACTACGGAGTCCATAGCCGTACACCCAGTGGTGGTGTTGGAAACCAATAGATAGTATGTACCTTCCAGCTTTACTTCATTGTGTAGCTCCTTAGGATTAGGAATTGGGTTATTATGCTTCTCTGTCCACTGATAAGCAATATTAGAGCCTGTGCTGCTACCGTTGCCGCCTATAATGGTGGATGCCTGCTCACAAGTCAACTGGAATGACTTGCCTGCGTCGGCGACAGGGTTTGGATTGACAGTAATATCAATTTCAGCAACTTGTGCTGGACATGCTCCATTAGCAACATGTTTGTATTCGAATATGTAATGTCCTGGAGGTAACTTTTCAATGTTGAGAATTGTACCACTCAATGCACTTCCGGCACTGTTTGGTCCCACTTCTGTCCATAGTCCACCAGGATCTTCTCCTGTCAATTCATCCCAGAGGTCGATGATTTTTTTGGTCTTTTCGCAATAGCTTTGGTCAGGACCGGATTTGCCGGCACTCTTGAATTCAGATAATACGAAAGTCACGAAAGCACTGTCCTTACAGTCTGAAGGCTGGTTGTCGAATTTGAATCGAAGTGTATATGTTCCTGCATCTTTTCCTCCTATCTCGAGGGTATTGCCTGATATAACTGCAGGGTTGCTTCCGGCAGGTTTTGACTTAAATGACCATTGTCCGGTATAGCCTGAAGGCGAAACCAAAGTAATAAAGTCCTTATCATTACATAAAGGTGCAATTGGCGAAAGAGTCGGAAGATCCTCACAATCACAATTATCGACCACTGTGATTTTGATCGTTTGAGGAATATTTTGACATGGAGGTGTGGCTCCGGATGGTGTGAAGGTAAAGGTATAAACCCCTGTAGGCACTCCATTGAAGGTCCAGATATTTCCGGTACCTTTGATGGCTCCGGAATTGTCGGTGTCCGTCCATGTACCCGGTATCGGGTTACTTACCCAGATGGTTGAGCTGTTGAAATCCAATTGATTGTCATTTTGATTTTTCGGATCGAAATTACATACTTCAGCATCTGGTTGTAATTGATAGACAACAGCAGGGTTAATGGTTACAGATACAACGAGTGTGCTGTCACAATCTTCAGGAGGAGTAATATTTATCTCAAACTGGAACGTATAGGTTCCTATCTTTTTACCGGTCGGATCAAAATTTCCGTTCGGCACCAGGGTATTTTTAGTGCCATCGGGGTCTTTTATCAATGTCCAGACACCTGCTTCGGATGAGTTGATCATCATATTCAGGTCCACTTTATTCAAAGCGTCATCACATAAAGATATAGATGGGGTAACGACCTGAAGAGTAGGACAATCACATTCATCAGTCACATGGACAATGACCATAGAAGGATCATTGGTACATGGCGGCAATGCTCCGGTTGGCGTAAACGTAAAGGTATAATCACCCAAAGCTACACCTGTAAAGTCCCAGGTGTTACCGCTGATGTTTGCACCTACATTATCGTTGTTGACCCAATTGCCTACGACCGACTGACCGATGAACAAATTATCGAAGTTGACCATGGTCTTGGATTTAGGAGGCTTTGGCACTGCATGACAGACACTAACTTCTGTTTTTAATTGGTAGGTAACTTTTGGATTGACTGTGATATTCAACTTGATATCCTTCGGGCAATCCGGTTCAGATGGAGGGGGATTAAGCGTGTATTGTATGATATAAGTACCCGGATCGGCATTGGTTGCATCAAAAATTGAGCCGTTAAGTGTTCCAGGGTTTGATCCTGCCGGGGTGGAAACTAAACTCCAAATACCAAGCCCTGCCTTGATTTTCAAAGAATTCAGGTCCAGGAGAGCGTTATCATTACACAGTGGATTTGCCTGATTGAAATCAAGTTTCGGGCAGTCACATTCTTCGTCAACGGTTACCCTGAATGTGTCCACGACAGTGGTACAAGGAGCCTGAGCCGTCAATGTATATGTAAAGACTGCAACTGTTCCTGTAGGTACACCGAAAAAGTCATAAACATTGCCCCCCAGATGGACGGCTCCTGACAGTGGATTGGTGATTTCTTTCCAGGTTCCGTTTGTATCGCCACTAAGGATAGCATCATCGAGATCAATTTTGGATTTTCCTTTATTGAATGGGTCTTGGTTGCAAACGATGGCCTCAGGGTTGATATTAACTGTTGGCTGAGGGTAAATAACGAGTGTTCCTGATACAGTGCCTTCACAGCCTCCCTCAGATACCGTATATGAAATAGGATAACTACCCGGTACCAAAATATCCAGTGGCACTGTTCCATCACTTAGTATTGGTGCAGTCCATGTCCCTCCTGCTATGGATGTTGAGAGTACAGGATTTGGCTGCTGAGCCTTGCAGAATGGATCCAAACCTATTATTGCCGGAGCAGGGATGGGCAGAACCGTAATATCGATGGAGGTATCCCTGGTACAATTGCCTGAACCAATGGTGTAAGTTATTTTGTGCACGCCTTCTCCTGCTGCAGAAGGTGTGAATTTTCCATCGGAGGTAACCGGTCCGGACCAGGTGCCTCCTGCGGGTGTACCGGTCAATTGGAATTTAGTATTGTCATTTGCGCAGAATGGACCTGCATCATTGGCTACCGGGTCGGGCAGTAAGATGGTGCTTGCCTTGAAGCTATCCCTGCTTGAACATCCTGTACTTGGATCGGTATAGTCTGCATAGAACCAGTAGTCAATACCGGGAGTCATTTGGGTTGTATTCAAATAGCCGTCATAGGTAATCATTCCTGTTGGTTTGGAAGAGAAAACGGTTCCATCCAGGTATAGTGGAGATGAAGACACCTGCCAAGTTTCTCCCGGGCATAATGGCCTGTCGGGTTTATCCAGGAAGATTATCAATGGGTCAGGATTCAAGGTTACATAAAGACTTCCGACGCCTTTACAACCTAAAGCGTCGGTAACTTCTACAACAACCTGGAAGGTACCGTCGTATTGTGCCAGGATAGTGATGGATTGATTGGATTGAGTACCCCAAGGAGTGGTCCATTTATAGGTAAAAGGAGCGTTGGTGCCATTTACATTTGCTTTCAGGCTATGATTGTATCTGTCAGAGAAGCAAAATTCAGCTGGATCGGGAGTGATCGTAACCTGTAGAGCTCCTGTAATATCGACAGTAACTTGAGCTGTATTTTCGCAACCCTTTTCATCAGTTACTGTAACGGTATATGTAGTAGAAATAGTTGGAGCTACCTGTATGGTATCGGTGGTTTTACCATTGCTCCATTTGATAGTATAAGGTGCACCTGCTCCTCCTGTAGCCAGGGGAATATTACCAAGAGTGACAATTGCCCCTGGGCAAGATTGTTTATTAGGACCCGGATTGATGATGATTGCCGGTAAGACGGTAACTTTAAGTTCTTGTTCAGGTCCCCTGCATCCTGTCGGTCCAATTGGAGTCACGGAATAAATCACCACTTTTGGAGTATTGCTAGGGTTATGCAGGGTCTGAGAGAAGGTGGCGCCAGAGCCATTTGAAGCTCCGCTTACTCCGTTTGCATTGACTACTGTCCATTCAATTGTGGAATTAGCCGGATTTAAGGTTATATCTGCAAAGAAGGTTTTATCACTACATGTAGTCCCATCATTAAGTACCATGGTAGGAGGAGTACAACACTCAACGATGATTTTTTTCTTCAAAATGCCATTACCATTACATTCGGGCTTATTCCAGCCCCCTGTCGCCCCATCCGGAAACGAAGCCATACCGATAACGAAGCCTTCCTCATTGGTACAACTGGTACACGCATCGCAAGGTACCGTTAACTGGAACATAAGTGTTTTAGTGGCATAAGTGTTACATCCCTGAGAGATACCCCAGGACATATTTGGTGCGCTACTATTACAGGTTCCTGATTGATTTGTAACCACCCAGCCGCCAGGCATAGGGGTTCCTGAGGTACTCCCACATCCACCGGTACCTTCTACGAACGGGGTGCAGCCATTAGTCCCTATGAGACACAGTTGTCCATTACCATTTATCCCAATCAAGCTGGGAGGATTATTGACCGGTTTCCAGTAAATGGTACCTGCAGGATACCATTGAAAGTTTGCAGCTGATGTACCTGCAGGATACGTAATCAACGTAGGTACCTGATTATTCCAACAATCACTCATGTATGGGATGAATGAATGAAGCCATTGGCAAAATCCTCCTGAATAGAAATTGGTGGAATATTTAAAAGTTATAGTTTCACAAGGTTTGAATGGTCCTTCGATGGGAGAGCCCATGCTTGCCCCGGTTATTGTGAAGGTTTCGTCCTTGATACATGGAGCATTGACATATAATAAAGTTACACATAGTTGGAAATTGCCAGTTCCTCCTTGGCCGTCAGCTACACCGATGATATAATCTGTATTGGAAAGCAAGGTTACTGTTTCTGTGTTACATTCGAGGATGGTATTGCAGTCTGTCATAACTACAAAACTCGGTGCCCCGAGATCATTACTAGTAAGAGTGATGACGGCAGTATTGTTGTCTCCTGTGTTGAAGGTGTACCAGGCTGTAGGATTTGTAAATGCTCCTCCACAATTGGTGAACCCGCCTGAAGGCATACCGATGTTGCACCCATTGACACAAACTGTTTCTGCCTGATTAGGAATATTAATGACCTCAGCAGTGGTACAGCTGCTATTGGGCGCACATGGCGCTTGCCCATCCACCTCGGTAAAACACATGTTGTTAAAGTTGCCTGCTGCTATCTGGTTACTGGCGAACATTAAATATACGGTACTTCCGGGTGTAAGATTTGTAAAACTTAAATGATCCGTCATTGGCCCGCAATATGTTGAGTTATTGCTAGCAAGGGATGGTGGTTGATTACATCCATTGGGAAATACAAGCAATGCAGCTACTATGTTTCCTGTGATATCCCAACTTGTGATATCGATATCCAAACCAACAGTGTTTGGACCCAGATTGTATGTATAGAAAACAGCATTGTTTGCGGCGTCGTTGGGACATCCTGGTATTGAAAAGTCAGGGGTTGCTCCCAAGGTTGTCCCTGAGACGCATCCTCCTTGTGGGACAAAGATACTGTTACACGGTTCATCATTTGGTGGAGGTGGAGGGTTAAGAATACATAGATCGAAATTAGTATAACCCGGAACCAATTCGCTTATTATGATGTAATATTCATCACCAATCGTAAGGTTATCCAAAATTAAAGGAGAAATTCCACAACCATATTCCAAGGCTCCGGCAGTATTCCCACATCCATTTGGCAAAGAAACCACTGTGATAGCAATTTTGGGATTCCCGGTCATCTTAAATTCTGCATGAGTGCCTTGGGCAGTGAATGAAAACCAGACATTATTAGCACTTAATGGAGCACAACTACCGTTTGTGAAATCGAAGGTCGCATTTTCAAACTGATAGTTATTGCATGTTCCATCTAACTGAGTCACTACAATTGCATTTTCGCAATTGTCATTAGCTGGTGGTTGGGCGTAGAGCGTTAATTGGATGAGAAGAAATAATGATAATAATGAAGTTTTTAAAAAGTAATTCATACTATCGTTTCTGTGAAGATTAAAAAAAAGATTCGTTATGAAGCCATAAAGTTAGATAATTATACTGAATACAAAAAACATACGTTATATTTATTGGGAATTCATTTGGTAAACTGCATGGGTAATTTGTCATTTTGTATCGAAATCGCTTCGTAGTTTTCAATTTTATAATAACTTTGAGAAAAAATTTATGAGGAAGTTTGTCTTTGTTATCTTTAGTTTATGGCTTTTGACTTATGCCTTTGTAATCAATGCAGATGCGCAAAATATGAAAGTGAAGAAGAATTCGAAATCGAGTAAGAAAGTAGAGAAGAAATTCTCTGACAGACTTTGGTATGGTGGCAGTCTGATCTTGAACTATTATGGACAAAGCAATTACACTGTATTTTCGTTGGGAGTGACTCCTATGGTTGGCGTAAAATTGTTTGATGAATTTAGTATTGGTCCGAGGGCGGGATTCAGATTGGATAATTATCGTCTCAATACCGGTTCAAAAGTTGATAAGCTGCCACTTTTTGAATTTTCCGAAGGAGTTTTCGCTCGTTATAAGTTTTTTAATGTTGTTTTTGCACATGCTGAATTCAATTTTACCCAATTTCAATATGTAAGTCCGTATCTTTCCCCAACCGGTGAGTTGCAAAAATTAAATGCAAAAACCCAAAACGCCTATTTAGGTCTTGGTTATAATAGTGGCATGGGGCAAATAGGTACCGAGATATACGTCTTGTATAATTTTCTTGAAGATAAGAATTCTGTGGCACAACCATTTGATATTCGATTTGGCGTGACTTACAAGTTTTAAAAATATCGCATCTTATAGCCCTGACTAACTATTAGCCGGGTTTCGTACCTGAGAATCATTGTATATGCATGGCAAGAGGTAAACCTTGTATAGTCATGTTTATATGGAGAATGGTGGGCGTTGGGCAGTTAAGCATAAATATGTCATGACTTTAGAGATGACTGGTATTTTTGGAGTGAGAGGAGGGTTGGTTGTTTTTTTTGGGGGGGGGAGGATGCTGAATTATGGATGCCCAAATCGAATTAGGTATTTGGCTAATACCATGTATATCAGTAATGATTGGGATTGACAGTAACGCGATCTGAAAATCCATATTATTTTGGCAAAATTTATTTATTTAATGGTTGAGCAAACCTTATATAACTGTACGGGAAGGTATTAGCTATCTACCTACTTCATTGGAGGGGAGGTAAGGATAAAAATTGGGGTTGGTCTTCCGGATGGAAAAATCGAATTAGGTATTTGGCTAATACTGCTAAAGCCTCTAATGAATGGTAAATTGAAGCCTCAGGTTTTTGAAAATGTCTTTATTTGGGTAGAGAAATGGTTGGATTATCCTATGCCCCTCTATTTATGCGAGCGATCAGTATTAGTCATCTACCTACTTCTCGCCGGGTACAGAAAAAATCAACATTGAATACTTCTGATTCTTTCTCATTATATCTTTGCCCAACCCGAAACTTCAGATACATAATACTGCTATTCCAACAGACTATACAAAAAAAAGCGGCTTGCGAGTCAATTGCCACAAGCCGCTTTCCTGGGAATGGATACCAATTATTGCTTTACGTGCCCTTTTAAGGTAAATTTGAAAGTAGAGTCTTGTCCGATATAGTTTACATAGACATCTTTTTCAAAAAGTCCGGGAATCCTGGCATTATATGTTACTGCCATGTGCGCTGTGTCTCTTGGAGCCAGCACTTTTTTAAGCAATTGAACATCCATGCAATCACAAGTGGTGGATGTTTTAGTGATGGTGATACTGTCAGGCTTGTTGTTGGTAATAACAACCTGGACGGTCTTCGGAATGTCTCTGGGAATGGCCCCAACATCCTTCACCGGAAAATCCATGAATACACCTTCCTGATTTTCATTTTTTGCAGTCTCAGTTTTTGCCTCCTCGGTTCCATTAACTGATTTTTTATCTTGCTGACAGGCGGTAAATGAAATCATTAAAGAAGCGAAGACTATAATATAATTTTTCATATTTAATTTTCTGCAAATATATACCTTCTCTACAAATGAGAGTTTATTTTTCGGAGTCAGATATTGATTTTTGATGCTAAATCGACAAAGAAATCCAAACTTTCCGGGTTTCGAACCGTATCTGCATTGAAACATTTTTCTTTAGGTCTGCCAGAGAGCAACTTTTTGATCGGCGTCTCCATTTTCTTCCCACTCAAAGTGTATGGAATGCCTGAAACCCGGATGATCTCTTCAGGAACATGACGTGGGCTGTAATCATTTCGAAGCTGATTTTTGATTTGTTTCTTTAATTCCTCATCGAGATTTATTCCATCTTTAAGGACAACAAACAAGGGCATCCAGTGATCTCCATCCCTTCGCTCTATGTGTATGATCAGGCTGTCAAGAATCTCAGGTATATGATCCAGGCTTCGGTATATCTCGCTTGTACCGATCCGGATACCTTGCCTGTTGAGTGTTGCATCCGAACGACCATATATCACCACTCCGTCCCTTGGAGTGATTCTTATCCAATCGCCATGTCTCCACAATCCCGGAAACATTTCGAAGTAACTTTCCCTGTAACGAATTTTTTCCGGATCATTCCAAAAGTAAATGGGCATGCACGGCATGGATTTCATGATCACCATTTCTCCTTCATCGTCATGAATTATATGTCCATCCTCATCCAGGCAAAACAGAGGACAACCTAAAGCTCTGCATTGAATTTCACCTTCATACACCGGTCTCATCGGGTTCCCTCCGACAAATGCCGTGCATACATCTGTTCCTCCGCTCATAGAAGCAAGCCAGACATCGCTTTTGATATGTTCATATACATAATCGAAGCCTTCTGGGGGCAGAGGCGAACCGGTAGAACCAATGGATCGAAGTGCAGAGAGATCATATTTTTTGTTGATTTCGATATTGAGCTTTTTATTTGCCAAAATATATGGAGCACTAGTACCAAAGTGGTTGATTTTATAATCTGCTGCCAACTTCCATAGGAAATCAACATCAGGATAGCCGGGACTACCGTCGTATAGCATTATGGATGCATCCATGAGCCAGGCCCCGTGAAGATAATTCCACATCATCCAACCGGTAGTGGAGTACCAGAAGAAAAGCTCGTTCGCCCTTGTATCATTGTGAAAGGCATGATATTTCTGCAATTCCAATAAAACCCCGCCATGACAATGGGTGATGGCTTTCGGAACTCCAGTGGTGCCTGAACTATAGAGAACCCAAAGTGGAGCTGAAAAGGGCATCCGAACGAAACGAAGTGCATTGTTTTTGGAAATATGGAGATCTAACAGGTAACGATCGGTGTGGTCATCATCAAGCCTGACCTTGCTGAGATTCAATACGTGATTAACACTATCCAATTTTTGGACTAGCATCGAATTCTTTTCTGTCAGATCAAAATTCTTGCCTCCATAATTATAATCATTCACCGTAAGGAGAACTTTGGGCTTTATCTGACCAAACCTGTCAAGAATACTTTCCAATCCAAATTCCGGAGAGCAACAAGACCAGATCAAACCAGAGGCGCTCACTGCTAGAAATGCCGCTGTAGTTTGAAATGCATTGGGCAAGACACCGCATACCCTGTCTCCGGGCTTCAATCCCCACTCATCAAATTGATTCTGTATAGTAGTAGCCGTATCCATGACCTGGCGCCATGTATATTTTGTGTCTTCCCCTGTTTCTGAAGCCTCAATGATTGCAATCTTATCATCTTGCCTGTACCTGGTTAAATTCTCTGCCAAATTCAATCTGATATTTTCAAACCAGGTCACATCAGGCATTGCTTCACCTGTCCTGGCTGGAACTGGCGAGCCTTCGTAAATCAATCTGAAATATTCAAACAGGCTTGACCAAAAAATCTCAGAATTATCAATGGACCATTGCCATATATCATGATAATCATTGAATTTTAAATTATATTTATCTGTAATATAATTCTGATATTTATACAGGTTGCTTTCAATAATTTGCTGGTTTGTAGGCTGCCATAGTAAACGAGGTGTGTCCATTAAATTTCTTTTTATTCTTGCTTAGTATGAAAACTCCAGTTAGGAATTAATGTTCAAGGTTGTGCCAGGTTATCGCTTGGCAATTTTACTAACAACGGAAAGCCCCTGATAGATGAATGAGGTGAATATCTGGATGAGGTCTGCTCCTGCATCCTTCATATTTTTAAAATCTTCCGGGGAAGATACACCACCCACGCCTATCAAGGCCATTTCCTGAGGCATATTGGTTCTCAGGTATTTAACTATGTTGAGTGATTTATTGGTCAACGGTTTTCCGCTGAGACCGCCCGAACCGATTTCTTCCAGTTCGGATCTCGAAATTCTAAGGCCGCTTCTTTCAATTGTAGTATTTGTTGCTATAAGGCCATTGATGCCGCATTGACCGGAAACCTGGATGATATCATCGAATACCTGTTTCTCATTGTCGGGAGAGACTTTTAAAAGAATGGGCGTGGGGTTGGTAAATCCCTGATTCATGTTCTGAAGTTCTGAAAGGATTCGAATTAAGGGCTCTTTTCCCTGGAGTTCCCTTAACCCTGGTGTATTGGGCGAACTTAGGTTTACAGTAAAATAGTCTGCATAAGGGTGCAATACTTTCAGGCAGTAAATGTAATCTTTCCAGGCTTCGTCATTTGGTGTAGCCTTGTTCTTACCTATGTTACAACCTATGATTGGCTTATCATTGTTTAGTTGCCTTAATCTTTCGGCTAGTTGGTGCACTCCAAGGTTGTTGAATCCCATTCTGTTGATAATGGCTTCATCCTTGATGAGCCTGAAGAGGCGGGGTTTAGGATTACCGGGTTGAGGTTTCGGTGTCACGGTGCCTACTTCGATATGGCTGAAGCCGATATTTTTCAATACTTCGATGTAGTGCCCATCTTTATCAAAGCCGGCTGCCAGCCCGATCCGATTCTTGAAGTTAAGCCCCAACAGATGAATTTCGTCTTCATCCGTCTTTCCGGCTAGAAATTTAAGGAAAGTATTCCCGAATGGCAGCTTTTGACATAAATTTGCTGCAGCCATTGCCATTTTGTGGGCTTCCTCGGCCGGGAAATTAAAGAAAATCGGTTTAAGTATGCTATTGTACATCCGGCAAAAATAAGGAATCTTCTTTTTCAAAAGCAAGAAGCCAGATTTTCCTTTTTATTCCTCCTGAATAGCCATGTAATTTACCATCCGAACCGATGACCCGATGACATGGAATGATGATGGCCAAGGGGTTCCGTCCGGTAGCGGTACCTACAGCTCGCGCTGAAGTGCCTGGGATTTTTTTGACAATATCATTGTATGAAATTACTTTACCGTGAGGAATTGCGTTGATGATATCCCAGACTTTCAATTGAAAATCTGTACCTGAAAGGTCATATTCCAATTCTGGCAGTGGTTGTTTTGAAAAATAGGCATCGAGCCATTCAGCGCCTCGAATGGTGTGGATATTTGGAAATATGGAATCGGGAGCAATTACCTTTTCGTCGATGAAATCACATAAAGAAATTCCCCTGTCAGATGCTTTCAAGAGAATTTGTCCGACAGGGGAATCATATAAGTCACAATAAGTATCCATATAGTTGTCAAGCTGTAGCTGTGACCGGATTGTTGTCGTCGAGAGGTTTGGGCTCCTTTTTTAATTCAGGGTGCAACAATTCTGCTTCATCTTTATATGGTCTCGGACCCAGGAGTCTTTCTACATCAGCCTTTTGCAGAACTTCCTTATCCAAAAGCTCTTGCGCTAAAAGCTCAAGTTCATGCCTTCTTGCCTTCAATAGGCTTACACAGCGCTTGTATTGTTCTTCGAGCAATTTTCTAACCTCTTCATCAATCATTGATGCAGTGTGCTCAGAAAAAGGTTTCTGGAATGAATCACTTCCCATTTGGTAAAATGAAACATTACCCACATTTTTATTCATACCGTAAATAGTAATCATGCTATACGCCAGCTTGGTAACCTGATCGAGGTCATTTTGAGCACCGGTAGAAATTTTTCCAAAAACAATTTCCTCTGCGGCACGCCCCCCGAATGTCATACAGATTCTGTCAAGCAGCTGTTCTGTCCTGGTGATATATTCCTCCTTTGGCAGATATTGGGCATATCCCAATGTACCTATCCCCCTGGGTACAATGGTTACCTTGACAAGAGGGGATGCATGTTCGAGAAACCATCCGCACACTGCATGGCCGGCTTCGTGATAGGATATGATTTCTTTTTCACGAGGCGAAATGAGGCTGTTTTTCTTTTCAAGTCCACCGATCACTCTGTCCAGTGCATAGTTGAAGTCTGACATATCGACAGATGTCTTGTTTCGTCTAGCGGCAATCAAAGCTGCTTCATTACAAACATTGGCGATGTCGGCTCCGGCGAATCCCGGTGTCATTTCGGCCAATGCTACACTGCTGACCTCTGGATTTAGCTTGATGCCTCTGAGGTGAACATTGAATATCTGGACGCGTCCATTCATATCCGGCCTGTCAATGCCGATTTGGCGGTCAAAACGTCCAGGTCTCATCAGAGCATTGTCCAGTACGTCAGCGCGGTTGGTTGCTGCCATGATGATGACACCCTTATCGGTACTGAAGCCATCCATTTCAACCAATAATTGATTGAGTGTATTTTCTCGTTCGTCATTTCCGCCTTGGAAATTATTACGACCTCTTGAACGGCCGATGGCATCTATTTCGTCAATGAATACGATACAAGGAGCCTTTTCACGCGCTTGCTTGAACAAGTCACGAACTCTACTTGCACCTACACCCACAAACATTTCGACGAAGTCACTACCTGACATTGAGAAGAAAGGAACATTTGCTTCACCGGCAACTGCTTTTGCCAGAAGGGTTTTACCCGTACCAGGAGGGCCTACAAGCAGGACGCCTTTTGGTATTTTACCACCTAAAGAGGTGTATTTTTTTGGATTTTTCAGGAAATCAACGATTTCCATAATCTCTTCCTTTGCCTCATCAAGGCCGGCGACATCTGCAAAAGTAAGATTGACTTTAGAGTCTTTTTCAAACAATTGAGCCTTTGATTTTCCTATGTTGAAGATCTGGGCTCCCGGTCCGCCGGCGCCACCGCTTACCCTTCTTAGCAGGAAGAAGTAAAGGCCGATGAAGATAAGAGGCATCAGCAGCCAACTTAAGATTGTACCTATTACGTTTGTCTTTCTTTCATAAGTTACTTCGACACGATTTTCAGGAGAAAGGTTGTCATTTACCTTGTCATATTTAGTCTCGAAGTTGGTAAGAGAGCCGATTTCCATCGAAAAATTCGGCTGACTTTCAGAAAATGTAGTTTTGACCGCGTCAGGATATTTGTTCAGACTTTCTTTTTTAAGGTAGATTTCTGCAATACTTTCGTTGACGATGTTAACCTTTTTGATATCACCGGCTTCGGTATATGCTTTGAGTTGGTCGTAACTTATCTTGGAGCTTGATCCGGCGGGGAAAAGAAGTAGCTGGCCAAGAATCAGAAGCATGATCACGGCGCCATAAATCCAGTAAGAATTGATCTTGACTGTTTTTTTGTTTTTGTTGTTATCTTCCGGATTGGTATTCGGATTATTTTCTTCCATTGATTGATTATTGGCTTGATTATTAATTTTTTAAATGCTGTTATAAGTGGTAAAGACACCATCAGACCACAGACCATCGAGGTCGTAAAAAGCACGGGTCTCAGGATAGAAAATGTGAACCACAGTGGAAAAATAATCTACAAGATTCCATTTAGCTGATGGACCACCCTCCATATGTCCGGGTTTGAGACCCAATTCTTCACGCACTCTTTTATAAATATTGTTCGTTATGGCATTAATTTTTACAGTTGACTCTGCTTCGCAAATTATAAAGTAATGAGCGGGAGCATCCGGTACGTCTTTTAAATCGATCTTTACAATATTGTCACCTTTAATATCCTGTATTGCATCTACAATCAAATCAGCCAGTACGCTGTCTTCAACTTCATTAACGGGGATGTTGGCTACTTCCAAATTTTATTTCTATTTGATGAATAAACGTTATAATTGCACAAATTAACAAAATAATGTGAACATATCTCCAAACACACTTTTTGTAGGAAAAGTTTGCACGCATTTGAATTCTGTAGATTCCACACAAACTTATCTAAAGAATATGTATGCAAATATCGCGCCGACTGAAGGGACTGTAATAATGACATACGACCAATTGGCCGGGTATGGGCAAAGGGAATCCGCTTGGGTAGGAGATAGTGGGAGAAGTGTCGCTTTGAGCACCATTCTGTATCCTGTCTTTTTGTCACCTGTCCAGCAGTTTTATCTTTCAATGGCTGTTGCATTGGCTGTCAGGCAGGCTGTCTCATTTTTTTCCGAAAAACCGGCTTACATAAAATGGCCTAATGATATTATAGTAAGCGGCAAAAAGATATCCGGAATTCTGATAGAGACCATACTTAAGATGAATAAGGTGAAATGTGCCTTCATCGGAGTTGGATTGAATGTAATGACAAGGTCATTTGGGAATATAGACTATAAGGCTATATCGTTGAATGATGTGAGCGATAAGGCATTCGACCTGGACGAAGTGGCTAAGTCCTTGATGGAAAATATTGAGAGATATTATCTTAAAGTGAAATCAGGTAAATACGAAACTATATTAAATGAATATAACGGATACCTTTTTAGGCGAGGGGAGGTGATAGCGCTGGAGGATAGTCATGGGGAAGGTTTTACTGCGAAACTGATAGGGGTGGATAAATTGGGGATGATTCGATTGGAAGTCGATAATGAGACCAAGGATTATGTATATGGGGCAGTCAGGATCAGGTATTGAGGTGGAGGAATTGGGATGATAGGAGAGGAAAGGAAAGGAAATGGTTGGTGGAGGGGGGCAACTTGAAGTAGGTAGATGTCTAATACCTAATAAGCCAGAGTATGCAGGAATATGGTAGGTTTGATCGTAAAATTATTAGAGTTCTAAAGGTTGGCTCCGCACTTTTTTTTCTTATAAATACCAATGATTATTGATTTTGACAGTATTAGACAGCTACCTAATTCTGTTTACACATTCGGTATCTGAGTTTCTTAACCTCTTGACTGTTCTTTGGAGGGAGATGAGAGGGGCGCTGATCCAGAATTAGGTATTTAGCTAATACCCCGAATTTCACTTATATTTACTTTTCATCTGAATAATTTTTTTTATTGTTTTGGATTTTGGGTGCAATTCTAAAACCCTGATATATAAGCGCCAAATTGTCAATAGTTTAAAGTATTGGACAACTACCTAATTCAATTTTTTCAAAAAATATTTTTTCATCCCCAAACTTTTTTATTACCTTTAGGTGATATTTATTTTTTTCTAATCACTCAAACAACTTCACGTCATGTACCAGAATTTCAAATCCCTTACCATAGAAGCATTCAAGCAAAAGTTTGGCACTGTACAACAATGTACAGACTACATTTCTTCAATAAAATGGTCAAATGGTTTCAAATGTAAAAATTGCGGTAATACGCGGTTTTGCAAAGGTTTCGGCTATGGGGATCGGCAATGTACCAAGTGCAAAAAAATAGAAAGCGCAAAATCAGGAACTTTGTTTCACCGCATGAAGATACCTTTAAACCTTTCGTTCTATATGATGTATTTGATAGTCATAGATAAAAAAGGCTGTTCTACAACCAATCTTGCAAGGCAAACAGGCCTTCAACAAAAGACATGCTGGTTGTTCAAAGTCAAGGTTATGCAGGCAATGGAAAGCACGGATCGACATCCTCTTGAAGGAGATGTCGATATCTCACACATCGTCATAGAGAAAAACCTGATTCAGGAAGATGGGAAACGTAAAGGTGGAAAATCCAGAGTCTTTGTGGCTATAGAAAAAAAGGGAGGAGGAGCGGCCCGTATTTATGCCCTGGCGATGGATCGCACTTCGGCAAAAAAGACTGATGCATTTATCAAGCGGAAAATTGATAAATGCGCAATTCTAAATCTGGATGCTGAAACTCAATATTGTCTGACTGGATCTCCGGCCTTAGAAAATAAAAATTATGATAAAAAACTTGGCATCAGAGTAACCCGAAATATGACCGATTGGCTTAGAACGAGACACGGAAATGTGGTTTATTTGCAATTCTATCTTAATGAATATTGTTACCGACATAACAGACATAGGATGAAAGGTGAGATATTGGACGATCTTGTTTGCAGAATGATAAATCACGAACCAAGGCCTTATAAAATGATAGTTGGCTTGAGGTAAATCTCTATACAATTATTTATATATGACAATAATATTTAATATGATTATTGTCAGGCTATCTGGATACTAATGTTGATTTCCGTCTTTTGACAGCTTACTTCAATATTCTGTAACTTCCCGGATAGTAATTATTTATCCTGCCATCTAAAATCTTGACAAAGCCCAATGGATTGGTATTATATGTCACGATATGCCAGCCCTTTACATGGTCTTTCTCAAGCTGAATATCCTGCTTTTTTAAAAATTGTATGGCTTGATCGAGGCTTAACTCTAGTTTAGGATACAAACAGTCAAATTCTGCTAGCATGGCCAATTGGTGTGCTGGAATGAAATCCTTACCTTTTATCGATCCTAATTCAAACAGCGGTTTGACATGCAGCATTTTTTGTAGGACCTGCAACTCAGGGGGTAAGAGGTGTATTGTGTTTTCCTCGTCAATGACCAATTGATCTTCCATTTGTTTTATGGCATCAGGTATATTTTTAAGAATCTCTTTCCCAATTTTTTTAAAATTACTTTTTTGATGAAAATTTTTATAATCAGATTTAGGAAATATTTTTCCCGTTCTTTTTAGGAGTGAAAAGAAAAATCCTTCTCCCCGAACACGGTGCGGGTAACATTGATATCCTACTGCATCTTTGCCGGAAACTTTCTCTATGCCCCATTCCTGATTCAGGTCAATAGGCAGGGACTCAAAATATCCACTTTCGACCAATTTATTAAGCTGCTCAATATTTTCATAAGGATTAAAGGTACATGTACTGTATATCAGATATCCGGCTTCCTTTACCAGTACTGGGACATGACTTAAAATATCTTCCTGGCGGTGTTGACAAATGCTGAGATTTTTTTCAGACCAGTGCTTGATGCTCTCGTTGTCTTTTCTGAAAAGGCCTTCTCCGCTGCATGGCGCATCCACCAATACCAAATCTGCATTCAATCCTGTTGCGGCAATGTTTTCAACCGAGTGTGATATCACAGCACAATTGGATTTGCCCCATTTGATCAGGTTGTGTTTCAATGCACCTAATCTTGTTTTAACTACTTCATTGGCCAAAACAAACACAGATTCAGGACACTTATCCAGAAGATGTGTAGTCTTCCCTCCAGGCGCGGCGCACAGATCGATAATCAGATTCCAATAGCTCATATCAAGCATATCCAGAACCCTGCCAATAAGCATACTGCTGGCTTCCTGAACATAGTAAGCTCCGCTGTGAAAGTTTGGATCATAGGTAAATGACGGTCTTTCCTTAAGATAAAACGCATTTATTTCCCAGGCGCAAGGTGCTGATTTTTCGGGAATTGTAAAGTGGCGACCTCGATTCAGCCTGATTGATACCGGTGGCTCTTCATTTAGCGCCTCTATAAACAGATGGTATTCTTCTTGAAGCTGTGCGCGCATACGGCTAATAAATTTCTCTGGGAGTGAAACCGGCATCGATATTAGAGTATTAATGAATGCATAATGTATTCTGATGTCAATTTGTTTATAAAGTCAGAATATTTTGAGTTTTTTTACAAGTAACGAATCATGGCGTATGTCAATGGAGTAGGCGAAAAGGTTGGGTTTTGGAATTCCGGGACGAAGTAGGTATTTGACTAATACCACCAAGCTGCGGGTTTTCAATACTTTTGAGTTTAGATCACATTTCTTTTGCCTTGAAATTAAGGTAAAATTTTGTCTTCTAATTTTAATTGCCTAGAACCAATGGATTATTCAATATTAGCCAACTACCTAATTCGCAATTCGCCCCCAACTTCTCCCATCACCTCCGCACCAAAATCCAACCCTCCAATCTCTCCTGTATCTTTATTTCCAATTTTTATCCCCTTATCCCTGTTTCTTTTGTTTCTTTGTAAAAAAATATCAGGATGAAGGCAGTTGTAAATGATCAATTCGAATTTGACCTTGACTCAGGTAAGTTCAAGGATATTTCTATTGTTGCGGATGGCGATCGGATTTTTGCCAGAGTCAATGGGGTTAATCACCTAATGAAACTGGTTGCTTCACACCGAAACAACAAAAGGTACGAATTGGAAATCAATAACCGGATTTACTATGTCAAACTGGAAAATAATCTGGACCAGATGATCAATTCTATGGGACTTAAAGGTAAGCGCACCCATGCTGTGTCGGAGTTGAAATCACCAATGCCGGGTCTCGTGTTCAAGATACTCAAAACGGAAGGAGATGAGGTGCATACCGGTGAAACAATCCTGATCCTGGAGGCAATGAAAATGGAGAATTCCATTAAGTCTCCTGGCGATGGCAGAATCAAGTCCATTCCTGTCAAGGAAGGTCAGGCCATTGAAAAAGGTGGTGTCCTGGTACAGTTTGAATAATCTTTTAGTAAACAGGATTAGTGAGCTTCCAGCCAATTCGCCCCGGTACCGGTGCTGACTTCTATCGGAACTGAAAGATTGGGGATGGCATGCTTCATTTTATCGATGACAATTGCCCGAACAGTTTCCAACTCGCTCTTTTTGACATCGAATACCAATTCATCATGGACTTGGAGGATCATCTTTGATGCCAGTCCTTTTCCCTTAAATGCTTCACTGATGCCTATCATGGCTACCTTTATCATATCTGCTGCCGTTCCCTGAATCGGACTATTGACAGCGATGCGCTCAGCGGCACTTCTGGCCATGGCATTTCTTGAATTGATTTCCCTTAAATATCGTCTCCGGCCCATCAAAGTGGTGACAAAACCATTTTCATGTGCTTCATGTACCATCCTGTCCATATAGCTTTTGAGGCCGCTGAATTGTACAAAGTACTGATCGATTATTTCCTTTGCTTCTGTTCTCTTTATACCCAGCTGACGACTCAGGTTTAGTGAACCGGCACCATAAATTATACTAAAATTTACGGTCTTGGCATTACGCCTTTGGTCCGACGTCACTTGATCTATCGGGACACCGTACACCTTTGAAGCAGTCGCGGTATGGATATCGTGTCCTTGCTGAAATGCTTCCACCATATTTTTATCCTGACTGAGCTCTGCGATGATGCGAAGCTCGATTTGAGAATAATCGGCAGATAACAGAATATTGTCTTGACCTGCAGGGATAAAAGCCTTTCTGATTTCCCGCCCTTCACGGGTTCGAATCGGTATGTTCTGCAAGTTTGGGTTGTTGGAGCTTAACCTTCCGGTTGCTGCAAGCGCCTGATTAAAGCTACTGTGAACCCTTCCAGTGGAAGAGTGTATCATCTTGGGAAGCGCATCTACGTATGTGGACTTAAGCTTACTGAGGCTGCGGTGCTCGAGAATATCCTTCACAAATGCATACTCTAAAGCCAATTCTGACAATTTAACTTCGTCCGTTGAATACTGACCTTGTTTTGTTTTTGCCCAACGGTAAGGAATTTTCATGATCCCAAACAAAAGGTCGCCTACCTGCCTCGGACTGTTAATGTTAAATTCTGTCCCGGCCTCTTGGTATATCTTTCGTTCCAGCTCCACAATCCTGTTCCCCAATTCCACACTATAATGGTTGAGATATTCTGCATCGATCTTCACTCCGGTCATCTCAAGATCGGCCAAAACCGTTATCAGTTTGGCCTCGATGTCATTATACAGGTCGTAGGCGTTGATTTCTTTAAGACCGGGCAGAAGATAATCATATAATTGTAATGTGATATCGGCATCCTCTGAAGCATACTCTTTGATTTGCTCCATTGCCACGTTTCGCATGGATAGTTGCCCGGATCTTTTTTCTCCGATCAATTCAGTAATTGCTACAGGTTTGTATTTAAGGTATGCTTCTGCCATATAGTCCATACCGTGCCTAAGATCTGGCTCGATCAGGTAATGAATCAGCATGGTATCGAACAGTTTTCCTTTGATTTCGATTCCGTATTTTATCAGGACACTGATATCGTATTTGAGATTTTGTCCGATTTTATCTATTTCTGGATTTTCCCAAAGTGGCTTCAATCGACTTGTTATTTCCTTTGCGGTTTGTCGATCGGCAGGTACAGGGATGTACCAGGCTTTATGTGCTTCCGTGCTGATTGAGATACCCACCAGTTCGGCGATTATGGGGTCCAGGCTTGTTGTCTCTGTATCAAAGCAGAAGAATTTTCTTTCGATGATCTCCGCACTTAATGCACTCCAGTCAGTATCTGATTCAACTACTTTATATTCATGTGGAGTATTCGTGATATTGAATTGAGCATTGGACAATTCTTCAGATATCATTTCCTTTACTTCATCAGTATCTGCATTGTCGAAGAGCGAACCTTGATAAGATTCTGATTCTTGTTTTTTTGTGGTAGTCGCCTTGGTAGTTGAAGTGGCCTTTCCGCCGTTTTTGGAGTTATAGGATAATATAGTTGCTGCCAAGGTTTTGAACTCCAGCTCCTTGAATACTTCTAACAATGAATCATTGTCAAATTCGTTCACTTCGTAGTGCTTGTAGTCAAAATCAACCGGTGCGTCAATGTGAATTGTTGCCAGGGTTTTCGAAAGTCGGGCTTGATCAGCCTTGGTTTGCACTGTTTCCTGTAGTTTGCCCTTCATCTTGTCGGCATTGGCAAGTACATTCTCCAGATTGTCAAATTCTTCGATCAATTTGACTGCGGTTTTTGGCCCAACTCCCGGAAGGCCCGGAATGTTATCGACGCTATCGCCCATCAATCCAAGGATGTCTATTACCTGGTCCACCCGTTTGATTTCCCATTTTTTCAATACTTCCTCTACGCCAAGGATTTCAATATCATTTCCGAATCGTGCCGGCTTATACTGGAAAATATTTTCAGACACAAGCTGAGCGTAATCCTTATCCGGTGTGACCATATAGACTTCAAATCCCTCTTTTTCCGCTTTTTTAGCCAATGTGCCGATGACGTCATCCGCCTCATAGTTTGGAATGATCTCCACCGGAATATTCATCCCTTCAAGTATTTTGATGATGTATGGAATGGCGAATGAAATATCTTCAGGTTGCGCGTCCCTTTGGGCTTTATATTCTTCGTATAACTCGCTTCTGAAGGTGCCGCCTTTTGGATCGAATACAACTCCCAAATGCGTCGGTTTTTGATTGACTATCAAATCCCAGATAGCTCTTATAAAACCGTTGATTGCGGAAACATTCTGCCCTTTGGAATTCATCAAGGGCCTGTTGATGAAGGCATAGTGGGCTCTGTAAACCATCGCATGGCCATCAATGAAAAAAATTCTCTTGTCTGAAGACATAGCTCGAAATTTATCGGTAAAAGTAAGTTATTATGCGTGGCTTACATTCAATTTTTGGAATTTATTATCCGCATTGATTGTTCCGAAAAGGGATCAAACGCCGACTCTCGGTCTGTTCTGTGTTGATTTAATGCTGTATTTTTATTATGAATGAAGGCACAAAATTTAAATTTACCTTATATAAGCTTGAGACAGTGATGGAGACCAATCTCTCAATTATTTTTACAATTTATCGACTTGCAATATTTCCTTTCCTGAACTTTCCCGTTAGGATTTTGTTAAGCAATACGATTTTTTCTTAATTTAGAATCGATATAAATAAATCGCATATCTTTGTTTCCAAAATATGGCAAAAGTAACCTTTAAATTTGAAGATAAGCAACCCGATGTCACCATTGAGGACGTCGAAGAGGGGCTAAGTATCCTTGAGGTCGCTGAAGAAAATGATATTCATCTGAATCACAATTGCGGTGGTGTTTGCGCATGCAGCACCTGCCACGTGTATATTCACGAGGGAGAGGATGATCTGGAAGAAATCTCCGACAAGGAGGAGGATTTCATTGATCGGGCTATCAATCCAAAACTTAACAGTCGATTGGGTTGTCAGTGCGTTATCCTGTCGGACGATGCAGAGATTGTTGTTGAAATTCCTGATCAAAGTAATATTATCGGCCACGAACATTAACTTTGCGTTCTAATTTTGTAAAATTATGATGAAAGATTTGGAGAATATTCCGATCCATTGGCCGGATTATGAAGATATAGCAATGTCTCTTTACGAAAAGTTCGGAGATGAATTTGGCGAGAGCTCCATTTATAGGATCCGCTTTACGGATTTAGTTGAATGGGTGCTTGATTTGCCCAATTTCGCTGGTACCAGAGAGGAATGTAATGAGGGTCATTTGGAGCAAATTCAGACTCACTGGGTGTACGAATGGCGCGATAATCAATAGCTTATGGAATTGTTCGACAGAATGAGAGCTATAAAGGCTTTTGTCTTTGATGTTGACGGAGTAATGACCGATTCCAGAGTTCATGTTTGGGAGAATGGGGATCAGACACGAACAATGAATACCAGAGATGGATTTGCATTAAAAAGAGCCATTTTAAAAGGATATCAGGTAGGTGTTATTACCGGAGGCAAAAGCAAGGGCGTGACATCCCGACTTAATGGGCTGGGAGTTCTTGATGTTTTTTCCGGGATCAGCGATAAATTGGCAGCATTGGAACATTTTCGTGAAAGGTATGGCTTGAGTTATGATCAAATCATGTACATGGGGGATGATTTGATTGATGCTTCAGTGATGAAATGCGTCGGTTTGCCGTCAGCACCGCGGGATGCAGTACCTGCTATTCTTGATATTTCTTCATTTATTTCCTCTCGGGATGGAGGAGATGGCTGTGTTCGGGAGATCATTGAAAAAGTCATGACGTTGCAAGGCGTATGGGATTTGGAAGTCGGAAACGAGCAGCCGGGAATATAGCCTTTTGATCCTAACCATTCACATCAAATTACTTTGAACTTTATAAAGGCTATAAATTTCTAAGAACTGGAATTTATATTTGACAACAACATTCTGTTACATAACACGAAAATTTTTGAGCACTTTGAATTTCCGCGGACAGTCGGGACAGGCGTGTTAGAAAAAAGGAACTTGGCCTCTTTTTATCCGCTGAATAGTTACCGCATATCAAACATCGATAAAAACTACAAGGAATTACCCGACAATCCCTACCTTTAGGCTGTGGCTTCTCTGAGTGACATAATCAAGCTCATCAGGCCGATCAATGCCTTGATTGTTTTCGCCGCCTTGATGGTGGTGAGGCTGATTCTCATTGGATTTTACAATTCTTTTGACATCCATCCCATCATTGATGCTGCGGATTATTTCCTAATGATGTGCATCGGAATGCTGATATTGGGCGCTGGAAATGTAGTTAATGATATCATCGATGTCGATATCGATCTCGTCAATAAACCCCACAAAGCACTCATTCCAGGTCGTGTGTCAATCAGACAGGCATGGATTGTCTATTTTTCGATGAATATTCTGGCACTACTTTTGTCAGTCTATCTGATCATGAAATATCAGGTCGGTTGGTATATCTTCATGCCCTTTTGTGCAATCTTACTGTTGTATGTATATTCAAGATGGCTGAAAAAGAAGTTTTTTATTGGAAATCTGGTAATCGCAATTCTCTGCGGCGTAATTGGTTTAGTCGGATATTGGGTAGAGCTGAGTAATATCCACATTATCAGGAAGTTATCAGTTCAGGATTATTCAATGATTCTATATTCCGCATGGAGTATTTCAATTTTCAGCTTCCTGTTGGTACTTGCCCGTGAATTGATAAAGGATTGTGAGGACGTGGAAGGGGATTGGAGTGCCGGAGCGACGACTATTCCCATTAAACTCGGCCTTGTGCGTTCCGATCGGCTGATTATGATTCTGCTGGTTCTGTATGGCGTCGTTTTTCTGACCTTATCCGCTGTCAGATTTTATTTATCAAACTCCACACCTATGTTTATAGCCATTATCGCTTATCTGATGATTTATATTTTTGGTATCCGGTGGACCATGACTAAATTTACTGACAAGAAATTGTATTCCCGGTTGAGCAATATGGTCAAAGTGTTTTTGATTTTGGGTTTAGTATTTATATTAATAAAATGATTGTTAGCATAATATACATATTTATTATTTATATAAAAACTATATTTCTATTATAAAAATATCATGGATTTTCTAAAGAAACACACACTTATCCTGGCTTCCGGTAGTCCGCGCAGGGCTGAATTATTACAGCAGGCCGGTTTCATGTTCACTGTTATTAAAAATGATATTGATGAATCCTATCCCACGAATCTCGATGTCACAAAGGTTGCTGAATATTTGTCCTCTGCAAAAGCGGATGGGGCGAAGGAATTCATTAAAACTGACAATTCGGTGGTGATTGCAGCCGACAGTGTAGTTATAATCGATGGAGAAATAATCGGGAAGCCTGTCAATAGGGCTGACGCAGAAAGAATTTTAAGAAAATTGTCCGGTCGGGCACATGTCGTGATTACCGGAGTTACTTTGCTAAGCAAGCATAAACGCGTGACTTTCAGCGAATCGGCTTCAGTACATTTTTACCGACTGACTGATGAAGAAATCGATTTTTACATTTCGAATTTTTCGCCGATGGATAAGGCAGGAGCTTATGGTATCCAGGATTGGATAGGTCTTTGCAGGGTAAGATCCATTACAGGTAATTTCAGCAATATTATGGGATTGCCGGTTAGCAGGCTGTATAATGAGTTGAAGGATTTTTGATAACTCTTCATTTTTTATCCCTGATTCTAAAGTTATTACTATTTTACGTCTCAAAATTTGAAATCTATGGAGTTATATGGAGTTGGAAGTCGGCTTAGTCATCCATCCTATGGTGATGGTGTAGTCATAAAACTGAATCCTGAAAATTATGAAATCTGTTTCATGACTTACGGTATCAAGCAGATCAGTAAGGATTATGACCGATTTTCTGAGATTGAAAGAATCGAGCCAAGTGAAGAAATTAGTTTTTCAGACGCTGAGAAATCTTTGGCACGAATCCTGCAACAATGGTTGGGCATAACTGAAATGGTACCTTTGGGTGATAAATGGAAGGGAGGTATCATGGAATTGAAGCCGTCCAATCCTTCTCTGAAGTCAAAAGAAATGCCGATCGAGGCGTTTTTTCATAAGATTGTTATGCTGAGAGACCGTCTGCGTGTCATGGAGCAACGTATCAATAGCCATGAAGCCATGAGCGATGAAGATAAAGTCAATATGCAACAATATATCACTAGAATCTACGGATCATTGACTTCCTTCAATATCTTGTTTAAATATCCTGAACATCAGTTTGTTGGTGAAAAGAGCAGTTGATTCGGAATAAACCGATTTGAATTTTTTTGGTTTACTTGTAAAAGACTTATATGTTATTCAAGTGGTGGAAGATCCTCGTACTTCCGTTGTTTATGGTTTTTATCTTCAATTCCTGTTTGGTTACCAATCAGAAATTTGACAAACTGATGCCCGGAATCTGGCGTGGCGAATTGTATCTTGATGAAAATAATCCTCTCGCCCGAAATATTTCCAAGGTGGGCAATGATCAGGACATTACCTTCAAGAATGCTTTTACGGAGGGAGTTTTACCATTTAATTTTGAAGTGACTTATCAGGGTGACAGCATGATGATCGACTATATCAATGGTGATAATCGGGTGAGAGCCGAAGAGACCCTGTGGGGCTTTAACCGAAAAAGCGGTAAAGACACGGTTCGGATCAATTTTGTTGCCTATGATACCTACATTCGGGCAGAAGTGGAAGATGGTATTATGACAGGGGCATGGTATAATCCCCGTAAAAATTGGAGAGTTCCATTCAGGGGCCTTGCCGGCAAGAACTATCGGTTTAATATAGCGGATGAAAAACCGGATTACAACATCTCCGGCAAATGGGATGTCGTCTTTCATTACGAAAGCGGAAAAGATACTACAATGGGTCAATTCTTGCAGAAAGGCAATAAACTTACCGGAACTTTTTCCTCTCCCACAGGAGATTATGGATTTTTAGAAGGAACCGTGGAGAGGGATAGGATGTATTTGAGTGAATTTACAGGTGGAGCAGCTTATCTGGTCAGTGGAAAAATAACAGGGACAGGCAGAATGGAAGGAACGTTCATGTCAGGTCTGACGGGAAGAGCCACGTGGGAAGCTGTTTTTAATCCAGATGCTGTTTTACCCGATGCATCAATCCTTACCAAGGCTGCCGGCAACGAGGCTGTGAATTTTACTTTTCCCGATGAGAAAGGCAATTTGGTAAGTCTTTCCGATGCTAAATTTAATGGAAAGGCAAAAATACTTGCCATTACCGGAACCTGGTGTCCCAATTGTAAGGACGAAGCAAGATTCCTGACTGAATATTTAAAAAATAATCAAAACGATAGACTTGAAGTTATAGCTTTGTCATTTGAGGCATTTGATGACACAACAAAAGTTAGGTCTTTGTTGACCAATTATAAAAAAGTGCTCGATCTGCCTTATACCGTTTTGTGGGCAGGCAAACCAGGACCTGAATCCTCTGCTAAAGTACCATTCATCAGTGGCATTAAGGCTTATCCGACGATGGTTTTCCTGGACAGAAACAATCAAATTGTCAGTGTACACACGGGATTCAGCGGTCCGGCAACGAATGAATACGAAGCTTTTAAGAAAGATTTTGCTCTACAGATTGAAAAATTGACAAAATGGTAAAAACAGTACTTTTAACCGGAGCGACTTCGGGCATAGGCAAGGCCACTGCACGTGAATTGAGTGCAACAGGACGCTACCGGTTGATTTTAACCGGGAGGAGGACAGAAAGATTGGAGGAACTTAAAGACGAGCTGACCCGGTCGGGCAATACCGACGTTCACGTTTTTGCCTTTGATATCCGGAATCTGAGTGCCTGTAAAGCTTTTTGGGACAATCTCCCTGATGGATTGAGGCAAGTGGATGTCCTGATAAATAACGCAGGCTTGGCCAAGGGCTTGAATGAAATCCATGAAGGCTCGTTTGATCATTGGGAACAAATGATCGATACCAATATCAAAGGTCTCTTGTACATGACACGGCTCATTTCCCCAGGGATGGTCGAGCGAAGACAAGGCCATATCGTCAATCTTGGTTCCACAGCAGGGAAGGAGACTTATCCAAATGGAAATGTCTATAATGCTACCAAATTTGCTGTAGAAGCACTTACCAGAGCTATGAGGATGGATTTGTACAAATACGGAATCCGTGTGTCCTCGGTCAGCCCGGGCGCTGTAGAAGAGACCGAATTCGCTCTTGTGCGCTTTGACGGTGATGCTCAGAGAGCAAGGATTTACGACGATTATACGCCACTTAAGGCTAAAGATGTTGCCGAAATCATTGCATTCATCATCTCTCGACCTACACACGTCAATATACAGGATGTGCTGGTCACATCCACCCAACAGGCTAGTTCCATGCTTTTTGATAAGACAGGCCGTAAGTAGTTGGTATTTATTTGCCGGCGATCAGGTATGGCCCAGCTTTTTCTAGCCAGCTCCTGTCAATAGCTCCGGTTTTTAGTATATCCTCAACAGTTTGGTATGGTCCGTGGTTATCACGGTAAGCGACAATGATTTTAGCTTCCTTTGTCCTGATATAAAAATGTTTTGCCAGCGTTTCAGCATCCGCCTTATTGATATCGATCCGATTAGGTGGTGTATTAAAGGTTATAAAAGGCTTCATAATACTGAATACACTATCAGGAAGATGATAAGTGGATGCAATTTGCTCGATCCGGCAAAAACCGCCCAACTTATCTCGCCAGTTGAGAATCAGCCGGGAATAATATTTTCCAATCCCGGGCAGCTTGCTCAGGCTTTCCACAGTCGCCGTATTGATATCTACCGGGTTAATGACCGTTTCCTTTTGTTTTTTTACGGATTGGGCTTCATCCATTCGCTTCTCCAGCTTAATGAATGGTTTTATTTCTGCAAATGTCGCCTCATCCATTGCATATATCTTTAGCAAATCTTCTTCTTTGCGATAAGTAAATCCGGACTTGCGGAAATTGACAATTCCTTTGGCGATGGAAGGTTTGATGCCCATAGCATCCAGATCCTCTATCTGAATAGTATTTGGGTCGAAGGGATGCAAAGAATGAAGCGGCACAACTTTTTTCTGTTTAGGATAAAAGCCAGATTTATAATAATTTGCTGTGTATTGATTCTTTTGGGTAGCTAAATTAATAGAGCTATATTGACGTAGCAAACCCAACTGTTCCTTGGTTATACCGTATGTGCGTTCTACCGATTTCCATTCCCTGAACCCTCCTATCTTATCCCTGTAATGGATGAGGCGGACTGATAACTTTTCGGGCAATCCCATCTGTGTTAATTGTTCTGAATTTGCGGTATTCAAATCCAATTTTCCCGTCAATCCTTTAGGTAAATCTTTGGGTTTGGCTTCCTGTCGGGCTGGGAAGTAAATGGCGTCTGTATAAGCACGCCACTGATTGATTAGAAAAAATCTAGAAACTCCATAAAACAGAAATATGGCGAGTACAATAGCGATACCTCTTCTCTGGCTCTGACTAATGTAGAGATTGGTAGAGAGTGATTTGGGCATAAAATATAAGTTTAGGCGTTAAAAGTTTTGAGTGACCGTGCAAATTTAAATCATTTGTTCCTAAATGCAAAAAAAATTTCCAACCAATCAAATGTTAAATTCGTCATTAGATTGAAACAAATTAAGAAAGATAGGTAAAAGCTTGTAAATTTGTGTCATTCGGAGTCTGCCATATTTTATGAAGAATAAAGGAAGATACCAATCTCTTGAGGAGATAATCAGGGCATGTGCTGAGAATGACCGAATAGGCCAGGAACAGCTATATCGTCTTTATTTCAGTGCGATGGTGTCAATGTGCAGAAAATATATGACCAATGAAGAAGATATCCTGAGCGTCGTCAATGATGGCTTTCTGAAGGTATTTATCAATCTGACCAAGTCGCCGGTACTGACCAATGTAGAGGGCTGGATTCGCAGGATCATCTACAATACTATGATCGATTTTCACCGAAGCCTTAAATCCTATAAGTCGAATGTCTCTCTGGTGGATACTATTTTTGACAGTGCTGTCAGCCAGAGTCCCAATGAAAATACAGATTATATATTCCGACTGATAGATAAGCTACCTGAGATAACCAAAAAGGTTTTTACCAAATATGCGATAGAAGGTTATTCACACAGAGAGATTTCAGAGCATTTGAATATCAGAGAGAATACCAGTAAGTGGCATCTGTTTGAGGCCCGGAAAAAGCTCAGGGAATGGCTTGGAATTCACTATTTAAACAATCAGGCAGGATGAAAGGAATGGAAGACAGAGGATGGGACGATATGTTGCAAAGGCTTGATTCGGCCTTGCCGACTCACAACAAGACCGGGGGATTTGGTAGGTATATGGCGGCTTTTATTCTCATTTTGATATTATTTACTGCAGGAGGCTACATTGCCATAAGACAATTGGAAATCAATCTCACTCCAGATGTGGTACATACGCCCAATGAAAAATCGAATAACAGGGAAAATAATTTGAATCATGAGCCTGTGAGTGACGACCTCACAATGACTGCTGCTGCTTCTACACAAGTTGATGATAATGATGGAGCCGGAGTCAAGGATGTGGCCACTTATATTGAGGATGTTTCAAATTCCGAAACCATATCAAAATCAAACAATTACCGCAGTAGAAATGGCAGCATGGATGCCAATGCCAGAATGTCCTCAACTATTACTGCCAATTCTATGGAACAGGCGTCTGGACAAGATTTGGTGCTAGAGTCCACTCTCCAAAAATCCAATGCGATAAATCTTTCTTCAGAAAACGAACAAAAGAAATTGTCAGTCACAGAAGATATTGATCTGTTGCCATTGGCGGAGGCTGAAGTTATGACTACGACAAATGACAATCTTCCATTGATTGCCCTTGAAATGAAGAAGACATATCGAAGATTGGGTTACTCTTCCGTGCTTGGAATGTATTCGAATATTCAGGGAAGATATTACGGTATGGACATTGCACCGCAGGTTGATTTTAGAGTAACTAAGGGGACCTCCGTCTTTTTCAGGTTGCCAGTCCGTTTCAAACATACGCTGGACAATAAAATCGTGAGGGACGTGAGTAATGATTTGAACAGCACCTTTGAGCAAAAGAACCTCTTCCTGCCTGATAATTTGGATATACAATCCGGAAAGGTCAATTCCAATACGATGGATATCAATATGTTACTGGGCATACGTCAGCAATTAGGTGACAAATTCTCCATAAGTGCGTATAGTATATGCGGTTACGATAATGTCCTCGGTCTGATACAGGCATTTTCCCGGATTCCGGAATTCTCTTCCACCGCCAATATTGCTTATCGCACTGTAAATACGTCGATTGCTGCAAAGAAAGATGGCTGGACTTATGGAAGTGGGGTAGAGGCTGAAATAAAGCTGGCAAGTCGCCACAGCCTTCTAGGTGGCATGAATTATTATTTTGAGTCCGGCAACAGGATCGAGGCAGGGCTTGGTTATAGATTTCGATTTAATTGAAAATCAGGTAGATATGAGCGGGGTTCGTTCGGCTGAATGGGTTCTATGTGATGGGGTGGTGCTTTACCATGAATTAGGTAGTTGATTAATACTTGCTTTCTTAGTATTCATCAGCCATTTCTATACCGATTTTTGAAAATACGCTTTGAATTGGGCTATTTATTTTCCGGTATTCCTCATCTATAGCATTATGTCTTGATTGTCGTGTATTAGCTATCTACCTACTTCGATTTTACCCTCCCCTCACCATTCGTTTCATCGCCGGTCCCCGTTATATCCACGCTATCCGATAATAAAATGATAATGTCTTTATAACTTGAAATCTATTTCGGTATGATGACCATACCGAGTTTGTTTGCCAGTTGATTCCTTTCCTTGTTGATGAGGATTTGTGCCTGTAGCTGCACCTGAAGGCCTTCCTGATCGCCATTCTCAATAAATTCCTTGATTTTATTCTTATTATCTTCAGCCAATTTGTTCAGATTGTTCATCTTGAGGAGATCAAGTGCGTGAAGGTATTCGTTTCGATAATTTTCATCAGGCATCAATTGATATTGTAGTGGGTGCTGATATTTGTCGATCCAATTTTGGCTGAACTCATACCCTGGGTCAACCCAACGGAGCACCATCTCCCGGATTTCAGACTTAGCATGATTCATATAATATTCAGGTGAATTATTCTCTTTGTCCGTTTCCCTGATGCGGTACTCATTTAGCAATTCAAGATAAAGCTCATGCTCAATATAATCCATTTCTTCGGAGATATCCTTAAGGATTCTGTCCTTGACCAGTTCTTCACCTTCGTATTCAAACGGTTTGTTGCCATACATGATCAATACCTTCAATATGGACTGCAAAGGCATATTGTCCGCAGGCGGTGTGATGCTTGTATCCTGACGTGCAGCCGGCTTGTTGGTATATTCCCTTTGTTGACTATTTTCCAGACGTTGTTCTCTGATCGCTTCGAGGCGTTGCTGATCAGTGAATTTACGGACAGCCTTGGTCAACTCTGACTGCAGGACTTCCTCACGGATATCGAGGATTTTGGCTGCCTGACTGACATATACCTCTCTTTTTAGATTGTCCGGTATCCTGGCGATTGATTGAATGATGTCCTGAGCGAGACTGACCTTTTTGATGGGATCGTTTTTCGCTTCTTCCGCAACATCAGCTATCTTAAACAGGATGAAGTCCTTGGAGTTCTGAGCGACAAAATCCTTCAATGCTTGCGCTCCATGGCTCTTAAGGTATGCGTCGGGATCATCGCCATCGGGCAAAACGGCAATCTTTACATTGAGGTTTTGTTGTAGTAAAATATCAAGACCCCGCTGGGCGGCCTTGATTCCCGCTGCATCACCATCATACAGTATGGTTACGTTGTCGGTGAATCTTTTGATGAGTTGCGCCTGCTCCACGGTCAGCGCAGTACCGGAAGAAGCTACAGCGATCTCGATTCCGGCCTGATGAAGTGAAATTACATCCGTATAGCCTTCCACCAAATAGCAATTGTCCTCTTTCCTGATGGCATTCTTACCCTGAAAGAAACCATACAATATCTTACTCTTGTTGTAGATGTCGGAATCTATCGAGTTGAGATATTTAGGAGATTTTTCGCTGATGGTCAAAGATCTTCCGCCAAAGCCGATTACTCTGCCGGACAGGTTGAATATCGGAAACATGACCCGATTGACGAAAAAGTCTCTGTCACTTTGGGAAACAAGGCCGATTTGTTTCATCAGGTCTATATTGTAAGCCTTTATTTTGGCTTCATTGATGAGGTTGTGCCCGTCCGGATATGCAAATCCCAAACCGAATTTTTCGATGGTGACATCGTGAAAACCCCTTTCCCTGAAGTAGGATAAGCCCACATTCCGTCCGTATTCCGTTTCAATAAGGTTGGATATGAAATGCTTCATGGCAAATTCATTGATGAGCAATAAGCTTTCCCTTTGTTTTGCTACTTCATTCTGCTCCGGAGTTCTCTCTTCCTCTTCGACCGTGATGTTGTACTTTTTGGCCAGATACCTCAACGCATCACCATACGCCATGTTTTCATGCTCCATGATGAAGCCGACTGGAGTTCCCGATCGGCCGCAGCCAAAACATTTGAAAATATTCTTTCCGGGAGATACGACAAATGACGGCGTCTTCTCATTGTGAAAAGGGCAGTGGCCAATCATGTTGACTCCGCGACGCTTCAATACCAGAAAGTCGCCCACCACCTCTTCGATGCGCGCTTTCTGAAATATTTCCTCGACGGTCTTGTTGGGTATCATATATTTCTAAAGACTTCCGGCCCCGGATAGTTCAACTATCAAAGATAAAAACTTTAGAATTGTTTGAGTAAAGGAAAAAATTGATATAATGAGTAATCAATTTTCTCACCTTGCTATATCGCAGTTGTTTCCCGGATTTAGCGGATAAACATCATTTCCCGGTATTTAGCCAGTGGCCAGATTCCATCTTCCACGATTCCTTCCAAATAATCTGCTGAATTTCTGATGGTGGCCATCAAAGGCTTCACTTCGTGGCAGAATATCTGCGCCTCTTTTTCAAAGTCATGCAGGCTGTTGGCCTTTTCGATGGTTTTATTCAGTAAATCGACTTTTTCCGAAATAATATTCGTATGATGTATAATATCGTCCAGCAGTTCTTTTTGGGACTTGTAGGATGACTTTGGTATGCCGATTTGCTTGAGTGCGTGAATGTTTTCAGCCACCTTTGTCTGGTAGGCAAAACATGCCGGAAGGATATGGGATTTGCACAGGTCGGACAATACCTTTCCCTCTATTTCCAGTTTGAGATTATAATTTTCGAACATAACTGCATAGTGGGCATCCAACTCCCTTTGGCTGAATATGCCTGTTCGTTTAAACAATTCGCGTGTTTTCTCCAGTTTATACACCTTGAGTGCATCGGGCGTATTAGGCGTATTTCCAAGTCCTCTTCTTTCTGCTTCCTTCTGCCATTCATCGCTATAACCATCGCCTTCAAACAGGATTGGCAAGGATTCATTGATATACCTTCTCAGGATTGTCATGATAGCTGTGTCGATAGACCCTCCTTTTGCAGTAAGTTTATCCAGTTCATCCTTAAAGGCAGTCAATTGATCGGCAACAATTGTATTTAGGATGGTCATTGGTGCGGCACAGTTCATAGTAGAACCCACCATGCGTACTTCAAATTTATTACCGGTAAAAGCGAATGGCGATGTCCTGTTTCTGTCGGTATTGTCAAGTTCAAGGTTAGGGGCCTTTTTGAGCAAAGAAAGGACTTCTTTGACCATTGATTTATTGCTTTCTTTACCTTCAGCGATAAAGTGCAGTACTTCAGTCAAAGCTTTACCCACATATATTGAGATGATGGCAGGTGGTGCTTCATTGGCACCTAGTCTGTAGTCATTCGAAGCAGAAGCTACACTTGCCCTTAATAGATCAGCGTGCTCTTTGACTGCACGAATAGTGTTGACGAAGAAAGTAAGGAATTTCAGGTCTTTACCCGGATTTTTCCCTGGTGAAAGCAAGTTTTTCCCGGTGTTGGTAGCTATCGACCAATTGTTGTGCTTACCAGAGCCATTAACGCCTTCAAATGGCTTTTCGTGTAGCAATACGGCTAGTTTGTGCCTTTTGGCTACACGCTCCATGAGATCCATCAGCAATTGATTGTGATCGACAGCGATGTTGACTTCTTCAAACATAGGTGCCAGCTCATACTGACCGGGACCGACCTCATTATGTCGTGTACGCACCGGAATACCAAGTTTATGACATTCGATCTCAAGATCACGCATATAGTTCAGTGCTCTTTCAGGGATGGCGCCAAAATAGTGATCTTCCAGCTCCTGACCTTTATGGCTTTGTCTGCCCAACAATGTACGACCTGTAATCATCAGGTCAGGTCTTGCTATCAGAAATGATTCATCTACAAGAAAATACTCTTGTTCCCAACCCAATGTAATTTGCGTCCGCTCGACACTCTCGTCGAAAAGCTTGCAGACATTCAGTGCAGCATTTTCTAAAAGTGCTGTGGATTTGAGCAGCGGTAGTTTGTAATCCAGAGAGTCTCCACTATAGGTAACGAATATCGTGGGGATACACATCGTTTTGCCGTTTCCTACCTCGATGATGAATGCAGGTGAAGATGGGTCCCATGATGTATAGCCACGAGCTTCAAAAGTGGTTCTCAATCCTCCGCCAGGGAAAGACGACCCGTCCGGCTCCTGTTGTACGAGCTGATCACCTCCAAATTCTTCAATGGCGTGCCCGTCAGGTGTGATAGTGAAAAAAGAATCATGCTTCTCTGCTGTCCTTCCCGTCAATGGTTGAAACCAGTGGGCGTAGTGAGTGGCTCCTTTTTCCATAGCCCATTTTTTCATAGCTTCGGCGACTGCACCGGCTACTTCCTTTGTAAGGTTGGTGCCGGATTGAATGGCTGCCTTCACACTGAAATAGGCTGATTCGGAAAGATATTTCTTCATATCTTCGTCATTGAAGACATTCTCGCCATAGAATCCTGAAACCTTCACTTTATCCGCTGAATTGACAGGAACATCTATATCAAAACGATTATGGATAATGTCGATGGCATTAAACCTGTTGAGACTCATTTTGCTGAAATTAATTTGTGTTGGAAAATAACATTCGGAATAACCGCAAAGATAATTATTTAAATTTTTACCTAACAGGTTATATATTATTATTTTTATAACTTATCTTGCCGGAAATTAAGGCTTGAATATGAAGAATGTTTGCAGGACTTGTTTTGGGGCAGTAGCGAAGGTTTCGAACAAGTATCCATTAATTAAACTTTAACAAGATTGAACTATCTGAGGTTTGTTATATTATGTCTTTTAATTCTGGCTGCCGGAGTGATTTCGGCTCAGGATGATGCTACCTTGCCGGATGGAGAAGTGATAGAAAATGTGATTGAGTCTATCCTTGCTGCCAATCCTGAACTTTCTGAAGCGCAAATCAATGATATCACCGATCGGTTGACTTTGTTGGCTCAAGACAAAGTTGATCTGAATAACTCGGATCTGAGAATTTTGGAAGAACTACTTTTGTTGAATGAACTACAGGTCAGATCTATCGTACTGCACAGACAACTTTATGGGGCATTCATTTCATTGTACGAACTTCAATCAGTTCCTACTTTGGAAATTACGGATATAAGGCGTATATGGCCATTTTTGAAGGATATTGGTTTGCCCGGAGTATCCCCGTTTTCATGGAAGATGTTGTATAAAGGAAGCAAAACTTTACTTGCCCGGTATGCCCATGTACTTGAGGAACCGGCAGGGTATGCCGGTGATGCACCAAAATATCTTGGAAGCAGGGACCAGGTTAGTTTACGCTTGCGTCATGTTGTTCCCGGTCGTGTAAGTATTGGGGTGGGGGTCGAGAAAGATGCCGGTGAGCCATTAAATACGACCTACAATCCATTGTTATTTGACTTTGTTACCTTTCATGTGTACTTGGAGCAAGTATCAAAGCGTATTAAGCGCATTGCTTTGGGAGATTTTCAGGTTTCTGCCGGGCAAGGACTGATCATGTTTTCCGGGTATGGGTTTGGCAGAAGTGCCTTCACTACTTCAATCAAGCGAAATGAACGCTCTATAAGGCCATCAACCTCTCTCAACGAAATCAATGCTCTTCGTGGTGCCGCTGTTGAAGTGGCGTTGAACGATAGATTGCAAGTCGTGGCATTTGCCAGTCTCAGAAAGAGCGATGGGACTTTGATAATCCCGGATTCCATCTCTAATGATTTGGATGAAGTCATTTCATCACTTCAAATGTCGGGGCTCCACCGCACGGAAAGTGAAATTCGAAATAAAGGCCATATCGATCAAATTACCACAGGGGGCTCACTGAAATATACAGGGAATAAGCTTCAGCTAGGATTAAATGCTGTCTATGACCATCTCAGTAAACGCCTTGAGCCAACGGATCGGGTTTATAATCGTTTTTATTTCAAAGGGAAGGAAGCGCTTAATGCCAGTTTTGACTATACATATTATTTCCGGAATATGATATTTTATGGTGAGACTGCCATCAATCCGGAAGGCGCTATCGCTACGGTGGATGGTATGCTCATTGGATTGCATCCTAAAGTCAATCTGGCAATGTTGTTCAGGCATTTGCCTAAAGAATATTATAGCCTACACGGCAAGGTGTTTTCCGATCAAAGCCAGACTACCAACGAAACAGGCTTCTATACTGGCCTTGAAATCAAACCTACTCCGAGATTCGTTATCAATATTTATGCGGATTTTTTCAGGCACGATTGGCCGACCTTCAGTGCCAATGGCCCTTCAGAAGGCAGCGCTTATTTAATAAAGGCGTCTTATCAAAAAAGAAAATTCTGGGATGGTTATCTTCAGGTCAGATATCAATCGGAGCAAGTCAGTGGGACAAGTGATGCTCTCATTCCTCCACTTTATTTCAGGCACAAAACTGACTTAAGGCTTCATTTTAATAAAAAAGTGAGCAGTCTGATGACCTGGTCCAGCCGTTTCGATTATAACTTTATGAAATTGCCCGGTGATAGGAAGGAAAATGGATATCTAATGTACCAGGAGCTATGGTTTAAACCATTGGGAAAACCCTACAACGGCTTTGTCCGGGTATCTCACTTCAATATTGACTCATATCAAAGTCGAATATATTCCTATGAGCACTATCAGGCTTATGATTCCAGAAACGTCGCTTTTGAAGGTGTGGGTAACAGGTTGGTTACAGGAATAAGATGGAAGTTCCACAATGGATTGGTTTTGGAGGCATCCTATAATATGACGAAATATACCGACAGGGATCAAATAGGGTCCGGCAATGACAAAATCAATGGTCCGCTGAAATCAGAAATAAGGGCACAGATAAGATATGGCTTTAATGATTGAAACCCGGAGGAGGCAGTCGAATTACATTTTGCTGTAATTCTGTACGAAGACATTCCAAGGGGTCTGTTTGTAATGATCTTCACCGAAATATCTCATGATTTTGAAGAAATCTTTAGGTTCCTGGTACCCTTGAATAGGTTGTATTACATTCAGGTCTTCGTCGATAAAGACTACAGTGGGGTAACTAAGCCTTCCTCCTGTAAGTAATAAGGCAAGTTCGTTATAGCCTCGTCCTTTATTTCCTACATAACTATATACCTTATTGTTAAACTCTACATCTTCCTTAGTCTCAGCGTTGAACTTGACAGGATAATAGTTTTTATTGATGTAATTGATAATATCGTCATTGGAGAAAGTGTTTTTGTCCATCACTTTACACCAGCCGCACCAGTCGGTATAGAGATCGACGATTATCTTCTTGCGTTTTACTTTATTTTGTTGAACAGCCTCATCGATTGTGTACCACTTGATTCTTGTATTTGTTTTGGACTCCGTTTTGACCGTAGTCTGACCAGATAAGTCTCCGGAAATGCTCAAGAGGTAACCGATAACCATTACAAAAACCCAACTATGCTTCAAGATTTTAAAAATTTTCTGTTACAAATAAACGACTTTTGAACAAACTTTCCATCTTTTTGATATCGTCCAAACTTAGTTTTAATAATACTTTAACCATTGAGGCGTGAAGACAAGCAGTTTTTGAGTCTGGAATGGTGGATTGAAAATGTAAAGTCAATGGGTAGTTAAAGTCTTGAGTACAAGGATTAAAGGAGAGGATCGAGCCGGCAAAATGAATTAGGTAGAAGACTAATACTTGAATATCCGGTAATGACACTGGTTCATGGGAGCCTTGGGTTGAATTGTGTCAATTATCAGATAAAATAATTGGATGCCCATTCGGCTATGCTTGAAAGGAGCTGATGTTTAAGTATTAAGCATCTACCTACTTCGGATTGCCCCACTCAATCATCACCGATTCATTTTACTTCCGCCCGCACCTGCTGCTTTCGTAACCAAATCATTACCCTCCATAAGAATTAAAAGATAACTATTCACCTGATATGAAAGAGTGCGCATGATCTTTTTTCCACCACGCCTGTCCCAGCTTTCCGGGGAAATTATAAAACACAAGGTCATTTCGTGTTTTGCTATGCAATTTTGTGGTTGATTATAAATTCGGCGTCTCAAGTATTGATAAGTATTAGAAGGAATTTAGTCAAACTGAAGTGAATAGTTACACTATAAGTACTAATCAGCATAAATTTTTCAATCAAATTTCATGGTTTATCTTAACTTAGCCCTTATAAGTGATGAAGTCTAATTTTGGGTGCTGACATTTGACGGACAATTACCGCCGGACGAGTCATACACATTTATTAAGCCCTGGTAATCGATGAATGCATGAAATTCGTAAAGCATTTTTTTATTATTTTCTTTCTCCTGGTTTCCATCGTTTTGGTGATCGGCATATTTATGAATAAAAGTTACCATATAGAGCGTTCTGTGACCATTGATACTCCTGCAAATGAAATTTTTGACTATATCAAATATTTAAAGAACATGGACTCTTACTCATATTGGTCAAAAATTGATCCTGAAATGAGGCGTAGATACGATGGCACTGATGGTACGGTTGGCTTTGTCGCCTATTGGAGCGGTAATTCTGAGGTCGGCAAGGGGCATCAGGTTATTACGGCAATCAAGGACAATACAGGGATCGAATATGAAATTGTCTATCAGGAACCACGCCAATCATCCGTTAAATCTTCAATGATTGTGGTACCTATTGACAGGGAGACTGCTAAAGTTACCTGGTCGATGGATGGCATCATGAATTATCCATTGAATATCATGCTGCCATTGTTGGACATGAATCGGGTGTTGGGGGAGAAGCTTGAGGCCGGTCTGCAAAATCTGAAGTCGATTATGGATCATAAGCCGGATAATCCGGATATTACAATACCGGCCGTGGACAGTACAGAACTAAACGAATAAAATGATTGAATTTAAAGTTGAACTGAAGTGGGGGCTGATTTTTAGCCTTGTTACCATCATATGGATGGCCGGAGAAAAAATCATCGGCTTACACCAATCATATAGTAACTGGCAATTTCTCATAGGCATTCCTTATACCCTGATCTTTGTATTGGGTATGCTGGAAAAAAAACGAAGCTATTATCAAGGATCTATGAGCTTTAAGGAGGGAATTAGGTTTGGTTTGATACTAAGCTTAATCATTGCCCTGTTGTCACCATTCGTACAATTTATCGTCCTCAGGTATGTTTCTCCTGATTACCTTTCTAATATGATCAATTTCATGGTAGCCAATCGAAGAATGGATCAATCCTCTGCCGAAAGCTATTTTTCTTTGGGTAATCAAATTAAGACTTCTGCCTACATCAATTTAGTCATGGGAGTGCTGACAAGCGCCGTTGTTGCCTTATTTCTTAGGAATAAAAAAGATTGAAACTCCGGTCTCACTTTGAGACCTATGTTTCCTGAACTCCTTGTTTTTTATAGGTCGAGGATCAATTTTCCGGCAATAAGGACTGATTCGGCTTCCTTGCGTGTAAATAGTGGTTTGGCCTAATGAGGTTATAGAAACAATTTGCAAAAAGGTTGATCAGCTTTTCGATTAATGGTTTATCTCCCGGCAATAATGGTTGTTTACTTTAATAATTCATTGTTGGATTAGGAAAGAAGGTGGTTGATTATTACGGAACTCGATTTTAACCATAAGATGTATGGACACCAAATCCAAGGCATTAATATTTATTAGACTGAATAGATTATTGCCTGTACCGAACCTGCAGTAATTAATATGAAGAGAAAATGTACATTACACATATTCAATCATATATATATAAATATTATAAATATTGATAAAATTGTTTGATTTTAGACAACGCAATCCATTTATTTCAAGTAATGCAATAAGGGAATCAAAATATTTTATTGTTTTTAATAATCTATTCAAATAATTAGTGCAATAAAATAAATATAAAGAAATATTAATGTTAATTATTAAGTAAAATGAAATATTTATTGTGGTGCACAATCCTAGAGGGATGGAAGTCAATAGAAACAATTTGTCTGATAAATTATTTGGAAAATCAATAAAAAATGAGCCTATGAAGTAAAATTTGCTATTTTGTGATCGAAATGATTAGAAAATTTCTTGTAACTCAATTAAAATTCATTACAAATTAATCAATTAAACCCTTTTAGCCTTATGTTAAAGCAAGTTACGAAAATTATGATGTGCCTGATGGCTTTTGGCCTTTGGGCATCAAGTGCTTCGGCACAGTCGGCAATCAAGTATAAATTTGCCGTAAGCAATGGAACTTATACATCGATCAGCGGAACCGGCACTTCTGTTCCCGGAGCGCAAGGTGATGATGTTGGAGCAAACATCACCGGACTTCCGGCATTTACGGTAGATGGAGTATCCTATACCAATGCCAGGATGATCTCCAACGGTAGCATTATCCTGTACAATACCACAGCTCCTACCACAACTTCCAATTATACTCCACTTTCCACTGCATCGGGCGGGGGGACATCCACCGTTGTTATTGCTCCATTTGGAAGAGACTTGAACATTAATAATTTTGCAGGAACTGCGTGGTGGCAGCAAGTAGGAAATGAAATCGTCTTTGAGTGGAAGGATTACAACAGATATGGCTCCACCGGAGAGAAAATTAACTTTCAAGCTCGCTTGAATACATCGACCGGGGCGATATCTTTCGTTTATGGATCATTTACTTTGGGTACTAGTACCACCGCCTGTCAGATCGGCTTTAAGACAAATGGTACCGTAGCATCAAACTGGGCAACAGATATCAATAACCTGATGCTGGATGTAACCGGATCTTTGAATACATGTACTTGGAGTGATGTGGTGACCGGTAATGCCAATACTAGTACGGTTTACTTAAACACTGCCAATCCTGGCGTATCGCCGTCCAATGGTCTGACTTATACATGGACGCCACAAGCCAATCCGGAGCCGGTACGTACTTTTGCAGCTGTCACAGGTATTACCCTTTCAGGAGCTACTGTCAGTTGGACTGCGCCGACTGGAGCTACCCAGTATAATGTGCAATATCGTCAGGCAGGCAATTGCGGCTGGACTAATTATACTGGGAATCCCGTATCCGGAACATCTGTTTCCTTGACTGGGTTGTCTTCCTCTACTTCATACCAGGTCAGAGTTCAGGCTGTAAATGGCAGCAACACCTCTATTTGGTCTCACATCCCGGGTACTACTGGTGGAACCTCTAATGGATATGCTTTAAGCGGTACGTTTTCCACTTTATGCAACTCTGCTTCACTGCCTTGGAGTGAAGGATTTGAAAGTATGTCGGGTGTGGGTGTAGGAGCTTTTCCAAACTGCTGGGCTTTTGAAAATATCTCAGGGACAAATCCCGGTACTGCCAACGATAACACCACCTATCGTGAACCACACACTGGTACGAATTTTGCCTATTCACAGTGGAGTTCAACAAACTGGATTTTTACTCCGGGCTTTGACCTTCAGGCTGGTGCAAGCTATACTTTTTCATTCTGGGTTCGGGAAAAATACTCGAATAGTACAAATTTTCAGATTGATGTGGCATACGGTAGCGCTCAGAGTAGTGCAGCCATGACGAATGTTCTTCAGTCCGGCTACAACACCTCCAATGCTGCCAATTGGACACAATTGACTTATACGGTAACCCCCGCAGCTACGGGAACATATTACTTTGGTGTGAAATCAGTTTGTACTAATTCTACCCCATGGTATGTCAGCTATGATGATTTCAGCATGACACCTCCTCCGGCTTGTAACAACTCCACTGCATATGGTTCTGTTGCGGCTCCGACAACACCTACGCCTATTACCATAACTACCTGTAATTATGCAGGAGAATATGCAACAGTGACGGGTTGTGTGGCCGGTCAGCAATATACATTTTCAGCAACCGGCGGTGCGGGTAATTTCCTCACTATACGTCAGGGAACTCCAGGTGGAACAGTTCTTGGCTCAGGTACATCTCCGGTTACAGTTACATGTACCGCTAATGGTTCATTGTATATGCATATCAATACCAATGCCGCCTGTGGCACGGATGCGTCATGCCATACATCTACGGTTGTTTGTGCTAGTTGTACAGCACCGCCTGCCGGATGTACGAACTCATCTTCGTATTTAAGTGTATCTGCCCCGACCACGCCAACTCCGATAACTATTTCTACATGTATCTATGCAGGTGAGTACAATACAGTTACTAACTGTGTCAGTGGCAACCAATATACCTTTACAGCAACCGGCGGTTCAGGCAACTATATAACCATACATCAGGGTACAGCTGGCGGAACTATTATTGGCGCAGGACCATCACCACTTACAGTTACTTGTACTGCAAATGGATCATTGTACTGCCACATCAATACAAACTCCTCATGTGGAACTGATGCATCATGTCATACCAATACCGTAGCATGTGCGAGCTGTCCTGCTTGCACTCCATCCATAACCGTGACAGAGACCTCAGGTACAGCCAATGATGGAATCATTTGTTCTGGAACGAGCGCGACACTTTCTGTGGGCGCCGGCACTTCCTATTTATGGAGCAATGGAGCAACAACACAGTCAATTACTGTCAGCCCTGCTGCAACTACAGCCTATTCTGTGACCGTAACCGGAGGCTCCTGCGCAGGAACTGCTTCCAGAACCATTACAGTCAACCCTACGCCTACTGCCACTTCTGGTTCCAATAGTCCGGTATGCGTTGGTGCCACACTTAACCTGACTTCTTCAGGAGGAGCCACTTACAGCTGGAGCGGTCCAGGCGGCTGGACAAGCACTCTGCAGAATCCTACCCGAACCAACGCTACCGCAGCTATGGCAGGTACTTATACCGTAACGGTCACCAGTGCAGCAGGATGTACAGCGACAGCTACTACAGACGTGGTAGTAAGCGCGCTTCCATCCGCAGTTGCCAAAGCCGACCCGAATCCTGTCTGTACAGGACATTTTGCTCAATTGTTTGCATCTGGCGGAGTCAGTTATGCATGGAGTGGACCGAACGGCTTCAGTAGTACACAACAGAGTCCGGGCCTCGGTCTGGCACAATCCAATATGGCGGGTACATATACCGTCACTGTCACCAACGAGTCCGGTTGTTCGTCCACCGCATCAGTCAATCTGGTGGTCAATAATAGCCCGAATGGTACTGCTTCAATATCCACCAATTTTGCTTGCGTAGGCTCTACGGTACAGTTGAACGCATCCGGTGGACAGAATTACATGTGGAGAGGTCCGGGAGGATTTATTTCCAACCAGCAAAATCCAGTGATCAATGTGACATCACACGTCCAGGGAGGAGAGTATTGGGTGACCATATCCAACAGCAACGGCTGTTATCAGCAATTCGTCTTCAAACTGGAAGTAGGATATCCACCGGCAGCCACTGCATCACACGATCAAAGCACTGCATGTACAGGAAGTACACTCAAGTTGTTCGGATCCGGAGTAGGCACATATCTGTGGACAGGACCTGCAGGATTTACATCCACCCAGCAGAATCCTGTGATAGCTAACGTCACACCGGCCAACAGCGGTAACTATACCCTGAAGGTCACCGCTACCAATGGTTGCAGTGCAACAGCTGTCACAACCGTCAATGTAGTGGCTCCGCCAAACCTGGCAGCATGGGCTGATGACTATGACATCTGTGAATTCTCTACTGCATACTTCCATGCAACGGGAGCAAGCAACTATGAATGGATTGGTCCGTGGGGTTATTACTCCTCCTTCCAGAATCCTGTACTGTTTTACGTTCCTACATACATGACTGGAACTTATACCGTAAAGGGTACAGGTCCAACCGGATGTGCTGCCAACAAGTCATTTGACCTGCGCGTATATCAGGATATCAATGGTACAATTTCAGCTACACCTAATCCTGTTTTACTTGGAGGTACACTACAACTTAGTGCAACCGGTGGCACAAGTTATCTGTGGACAGGCCCGGGTGGCTTCTACTCGACTCAAGCCGATCCTGTTGTTAATAATTTCAATAAGAATAACGCAGGTATCTACACGGTTATCATTACTAATCAAGGTGGTTGTGAATTGACATTATTCGTGACGGTTAATCTTGCTCTACCTGTTCAAGGCGGAGATGTCGAGAACTTTACTGTCAGTACAACCCAAATAGTTGAAGGATTGGTTTTCCCGAATCCGACCAACAACTATATCACACTGCAAAGACATACAGAATCTTCAGTGGTTTACTCCATCATCGATATGCATGGTAAAGTAATAGTTAAAAATGCAACTACTGACAATGGTCAGGTGAATGTAGAGGCACTTGCTCCGGGAGCATACAATGTGCTTTGGTCTCAGCCTGGCGTTGCAAAAGACGCATTCAGAGGCAACTTTATCAAGGTTAAGTAATATACTGTTATATGAGAATAGAAGGAGGCGGTCAAGTGGCTGCCTCCTTTTTATTTATGCCTATTTGATTTGAGCCTTATGCCTTTTGTTTTATTAACTATGGAGCAGGATGCATTCAAGTTGGCATTGTGCATTTTTTAGAGTAATTTTGCAGACTTATTGATGAAAATTCCGACAAACGATTTTAAGCGAATTTCCGTTTTATTATTTTAGACAAGGAATTTTCAAGTTTACTGTGGATATTCCACCGTGATTTTGATTAGTTTATTTTAGATACAATCCATGAGCGAAGAAAAGACTGACAGTTTAAATTTTTTGGAAGAAATAATTGAGAAGGACATTGCCGAGGGTACACACGGCGGTCGAGTGCTGACACGCTTTCCACCTGAACCGAACGGATATCTCCATATTGGTCATGCCAAATCGATATGCCTCAATTTTGGACTTGCTGAAAAGTATGGTGGCAAGACCAATCTTCGGTTTGATGATACCAATCCCGTTACTGAAGATGTAGAATATGTCAACTCTATTAAGGAGGATATCAGATGGCTTGGCTTTCAATGGGCCGATGAATTATACACTAGCAACTACTTCCCAACCCTTTACGGATATGCTGTTGAGCTGATCAAAAAGGGACTTGCCTATGTCGATGATTCCACTTCTGAAGAAATGGCTGCATTGAAAGGAAGCCCGACAGTACCCGGACAACCAAGCCCGTACAGGGATCGCTCCATTGAAGAGAATCTGAGGATTTTTCAGGAAATGAAGGAGGGCAAATATCAAGACGGCGCCAAGGTTTTGAGAGCTAAGATCGACATGGCCTCCCCAAATATGTTGATGCGCGATCCGATCATCTATCGTATCAAACATGCTCATCATCACAATACCGGAGATCAATGGTGCATCTACCCGATGTACGACTTTGCTCATGGTCAAAGCGACAGTATCGAACATATCACTCATTCGATCTGCACCCTGGAGTTTATCCATCACAGACCGTTGTATGATTGGTTTATTGAAAAATTGGAAATCTTCCCTTCCCATCAGTACGAATTTGCCAGGCTCAATCTAAACTATACGGTGATGAGCAAACGCCGTTTGTTGCAATTGGTCAATGAAGGCTATGTCAACGGTTGGGACGATCCGCGGATGCCGACGATTTCCGGATTGAGAAGGCGCGGTTATACCCCTGCGAGCATTCGTGATTTCGCTGTTAGGGTAGGCATCGCCAAGAGAGAGAATGTCATCGACTACGGACTGCTGGAATTCTGTATCCGGGAAGATTTGAACAAAACAGCTCTCAGAAGAATGGCGGTTCTGGATCCGTTGAAGGTTACCATCACCAATATGCCTGACGATTACAGGGAAATGCTTACCACCGACAATAATCCGGAAGATGAAAGTGCCGGCAACCGTGAGATGAGTTTTTCCCGGCAACTGTACATTGAGCAAGAGGATTTTATGGCTGATCCGACACCCGGCTTTTTCAGGTTGACACCCGGCGGTATGGTCCGGCTTCGCAACGCCTATATCATTCGTTGTGACGATGTGATTAAGGATGCGGCGGGAAATATCATTGAGTTGAAATGTACTTATTTCCCCGAAAGCAAAAGCGGCCAGGATACTTCCGGTCTCAAGGTGAAGGCCGCCATCCATTGGGTGGATGCCAATGATTGTATCGACATGGAAGTAAGGCTTTATGACCGTTTGTTCAAGGTGGAGAACCCACAAAACGAGGAAGGTGATTTCAAATCCTATCTGAATGATGATTCTCTGAAGTTATTGCCAAATGCCAAGGGAGAAAAGGCGCTCAACGACACCAAGCCGGGCGACCATTTTCAATTCCTTAGATTGGGCTATTTCAGTACTGACAAGGATTCAGGCGAAAAACCAGTGTTCAACAGAACGGTATCATTAAAAGATGGATTTAAAAAGAAATAAGAATTAATCATTCATAATGTTTTGTCATGAAATTAAGATTGTATCAGAACTCAATTCGGATGAGGGCACAGATTCCGGAGGTAGAAACGATCAAAACCACGGGTGTCATTGAAGCCTTTGTACGACTCGGCCCGAATAACAATGATAAACTGATCTACAAGGTAAAATTTGATGATTCATCAGATTTGAACATTGAATTTCATGATCGTGAAGTCATCATGCACGTACCAAAGGAAACGGGTCGCCAATGGGCTGAAAGCGAAGAAGTAGGTATATACGGGTCGCAGGATTTGGGCGGTGGCAAGCATCTTAAGATTCTATTGGAGAAGGATTTTAAATGCCTTGACAACACCGATGAAGATCAAAGTATTATGTACCCTAATCCTCGCCAGGCATGATTACAAGAAGCTATTGGGAAGACATTAGTTTCTTCAGAGAACCTGAGTATCTCATTATAGGAGCCGGTTTTGTAGGGCTCTATACCGCCTATTTTCTGAAGAAGGCTCGTCCAGATGCCGATATTGTCGTAGTGGAACGAGGCCCCTTTAGCAATGGAGCCAGTACAAAAAATGCAGGCTTTGCTTGTTTCGGTAGCGCTTCCGAATTATGGGGCGATGTGGCTGCCTATGGTCGCCAAAAGGTCATCGATACGGTACGTATGAGGTACGAAGGCCTCGAAATGACCCGTAAGATATTGGGTGACCGCAATATTGATTATGTGGAATGCGGAGGGGTGGATGTGTTTCCGGAGAGCGATCGTACAGTATATGATGATTGTGTGGACAATCTATTAGAAATAAATAGCCTGACCGAAGAAGCTATCGGCATTGCCAATGTCTTTTCTGCACATACCGGGAATCCGGTAGGTTGTAAGGGCTTTACCCATTTTATCAGAAATAGGGCGGAAGGTAGCCTGAATACTGCCGCTTTGTACAACGGATTGATGGATCTATGCCGAAAAGAAGGTGTCAGATTGTTGTTCGGTCTTAATGTGGTGAATATTGATACGGATTTTAAGACTGTTGAGTTTGAATTTTTTGATAAATTATCTTGTCCGAATATCATTGTGACCACCAATGGATTTGCTTCAAGGCTATTGCCTGTTAGGGATGTACAATTTGTTCGAAATCAGGTTCTTGTGACTGAAATGATTCAGGGATTGGAACTGAAAGAGTGTGTTCACTACAATCGGGGATTCTTCTATTTTCGGCAGGTTGACGGCAGGATATTGATTGGGGGCGGTCGTAATGTACTCGGTGATGCCGAAGTGACGGATGAGATGTCCACGACCAATGAAGCCTACGATTTGTTGCGCAGCGTCATAAAGGATCACATTGCAGTAGAAGCCATTCCTCAAGTGGAATACCATTGGGCCGGTGTTCTTGGCGTCGGATCCGACAAAAAACCAATCATCGAACAAATCAATCCGGGAATCTTTGTCGGTGTACGTATGGGGGGAATGGGCGTTGCAATTGCTCCGGTTGTAGGTAAGAAACTGGCTGAATTGGTTGTAAATTCATAAGATTTTGATGTTCCACAGGTTTTCAAGTTATCTACATATTGTCTTTCTAAGTCTTTTGTCCTATGCTGCATTGGGTCAGAAAGTTGATACCGTGGATTTTGTCAACTTTGAAGAAGCTAAGCATGGATTGATCAATACCAAGGATAAAGTCAGCATCTTTTCAGGTGAGGTTGCATTCAACCACAAAGGTGTTTATTTTTATTCTGATACGGTCTATCGCTCTGACCAATTGATTCGGGCTATCGGTAACGTACTTATCCAGCAGGGTGACACACTAAGCATATTTGCGGATTCCCTGCACTACAATGCCACAACCAAGCAATGTGAGCTGTTTGGCGATGTTTCTTTCTCCAAAGGGGAACAACGCCTTTATACACAAAGATTGTCTTACAATACCGAGACTAAGATCGCTACCTACGACGATAACGGCACCTTCACCAACGGCCCCACCTGGGTCAAAAGCAAGTCCGCCGTCTATGATACCAAGTCGGACGATATCGTACTATCTGACAATGTTTTCGTACAAGATCCGGATTTTGATATCAAGACCAGTAAATTAAAGTACAACTCAGGCTCGAGGTTGGTTACTTTTCTCGCCCCCACGCTCGTCGCTCAAAATGATGGGACGCGATTGTATTGTGAGTCAGGTTTTTATAATATCGATAAGAAATACGGTGAATTTGTCGGAAATCCGCAATATCAGAAAGGGAAGGATAAGGCTATGGCCAAAAAGAAGATGATCTATGATGGCCGCAATGAATACTATTACATGCTCGGTGACGCTCGATATCAGGACTCTTTGCGCTATGTTCAGGGCGAATCGGTGAAGTATTTTCAAAAACGAGAATATTTCGAAGTCGATGGTGGCGAAGGCTTCGCTTTTCTTCAGGATTCCAATCAGATGCTCAAGGGGCGGAAGATTCAGTATGATAAAAAGAAGAAAATCCTTAAGACCATCGGGCGTAGCCGCATCGAGGACAAGGATAATATCATCGAGGCTGACAACAACGACTTCAATGATGAGACCGGCAAGGGGACATCTCGTGGTAACGTTATCCTGCACGATAAGGAGAATAATTCGACGATCCATGCAGAGAGTGTGGATATTGACAGGAAAAAGGAATTTTTCAAGGCATTCGGCAAGCGGGCGATGTTTACCGCTGTTAATGAAAGTGACACGATGCATATCAGTGCCGACACCCTGCTTTCCTTCAAGAAGGACAGTCTGACGGGCGATACATCCAGAATCATTCTGGCTTATTACGATGTGAAGATATTTGGGAATGCATTTCAAGGTGCTTGTGATTCAATGTATTATACGACATTGGACAGCATCTTCAGGCTATACAGAAATCCGGTTCTTTGGTCCGATACAACCAATCAATATTTTGGCGACACCATCCTGATTTTTCAGAAGGATAAGAAATTGTCATCCATTCTGCTTCAGAATAAGGCAATGATTATTACGACACCCGAAGAGGTTTATTTCAATCAAATCAGTGGCAAGGAAATCCGTGCAATCATGCAGGATGACAAGTTACATGCCCTGACAGTCGATGGCAACGCCCGAACTGTCTTTTATAACCGAAATGATCAGGATGAATATACCGGAGTGAATACCCTGGATTGTTCGCATTTGCGGGCAGTCTTCGACGCCGGAGAGCTGTCATCGATCAAATTTTACAAGAAAAATGACGGTAAATATTATCCCATGAATAAGGCCAACCACGCTGAAATTCAATTACCTGGTTTTAAATGGGATATCAGCCGACGACCAGCCACTCTTCAAGAGATGAGGATGGATGGAGCCAATGTCCTAATGTTTACCCTGTCAGATAAAGAGCCTGATCTGGATACCGAAGTCAAACTCACCATGCCGGAAGAAAAAACGGTAAAAGAGAAACCTAAGAAAAGCTCAACCGTAAAAAGAAATAAAAAACGGTGAGATATTGGAATAGGCTTGTACTTGGAAGTATATTCGTTTATTGAAGCATAATAGTTTAAAACTGGCTCAAAAACCTGATATCATTCTCGAAGAAATGCCTGATATCGGTAATCTTGTACTTTAGCATCGCTTGCCGTTCGATGCCCATGCCCCAGGCGAATCCGCTATAAACATCCGGATCGATACCGCAATTTTCCAATACGGCTGGATCGACCATACCACAACCCAATATCTCCAACCAGCCGGTGCCTTTGGTAATCCTTCTGTCTTCCTCAGTTTCTAAGCCCCAATAGACATCCATCTCCGCACTTGGCTCAGTAAAAGGAAAGTAGGATGCACGCAATCTTGTCTTGGCATTTGAGCCATACATTGCTTTGGCATAATAGTTCAGTGTTTGTTTCATATCTGCGAAACTTACATTCTTGTCGATATAAAGACCTTCCACTTGATGAAACTGGCAGTGGGAGCGGGCGGAGATTGTTTCGTTTCGATAAACGCGCCCCGGAGAGATGATACGGATGGGAGGCTTCTGGCTTTCCATAACGTGCACCTGAACCGTCGATGTCTGGCTCCTGAGCATACGTGTGAAGTCATTGGCAAGGTAATAGGTGTCCGTCATGTCACGCGCCGGATGATCTTCCGGAGTATTCAGCGCCGTGAAATTGTGCCACTCATCCTCAATTTCACGATTCTCCTCTACAGTAAATCCTATCTTGGTAAATATTTCTATAATGCGATTCAAGGTCATTGAAACCGGATGTCGCGAACCTAAAGAAGTCGGATAGCCCGGCCTTGTGAGGTCCATCTCGCCGGAAGAATGACTTTCACTTTGGTCACTTAATGATACGGACAGACTGTTGAACTTTTCCTCAGCACTTTTTTTCAATCCATTGAGTGCCTGGCCGAATGCCTTTCTATGTTCCGCCGCAACACTGCCCATGAGTGCGAACAGGTCTTTTAGCTTATTTTTTGAACCAAGAAAAGCTATCCTGAAAGTTTCAAGATCATCTTTATTGGCAACCTGAAATGCCTCGATTTCCTCGGCCATTTCACTTATTTTGGAATAATGCGTATCGCTCATTACTATCTTTATTAAATCGCAAAAATAAGGAATTGTATGTTACTCGGTCAGTTTTTCCAGAAACTCTTGTTCTGTCCATATCTCTATAGTTCCTAAGTCTTTGGCCTTCTTGAGCTTGCTGCCTGCGTTTTCTCCTACAACCAGGATGTTCAGATTGGAACTGACAGCACTAAGGTTCTTGGCGCCAAGGGCTTCAGCTTTTTCCTGTGCCTCTTTGCGCCCCATTTGGTGGAGAGTCCCGGTAAACAGGATTGTTTTGCCGGAAAGGTAATGTCCGGTGGCCTGAGAGGCGGATTTATGGTCCTGATTGGTGGCCAGCATATTGACGCCAAGAGCCTCCAATTCATTCAACATGTCAATATTTCGCGCTTCTTCAAAATATTTGATCACGTTTTGGGCAACGATGGGACCGATGTCGCGTATGCTTTCCATCTCCTCTTGTGTCTTGGTGACAAGATCGAATAGGTTGTCAATCTCCTCGGCAAGAAGCTTTGCCACTTTTCGACCTACATGATGAATTGAAAGGGCATGAAGCAATCTGTGGATTGGATTGGATTTACTTTTTTCAATGGCATTGATGATGTTTTCAGCGCTTTTTTGCCCAAACCCTTCCAGTCCGGCTATCTTATTCCCTGACAATCGATATATATCCGGAAATGATTTCAGCCAGCCCAATTCATGAAATTTTTCAACAATGGACTTTCCCAAACCTTCTATATCCATGGCATCCTTGGAAGCGAAGAAAATCAGCCTCTGGATCAGTTGCTCAGGGCAGTCGGGATTGACACAACGCCATACCGCTTCGTCCTCAGGTTTTACCAGCTTAGTGTGGCAGGAAGGGCAAGTAGTGGGAAAGACGATCTCTTGTTCTGCGCCGGTCCTGACATCAGGGAGTGATTTGACGATGTATGGTATGACATCACCGGCACGCTCCACGACAACCATATCACCCAGCCTGAGGTCACGGCTTTGGATAAACTCTTCGTTATGCAACGACACGGAGCTGATGGTGACGCCTGCCAGTGCAACCGGCTCCAGCTTGCCTACCGGCGTGATCGAACCAATCTTTCCGACCTGATATTCCACGTCGATGAGTCGGGTAGCGGCTTGTTTGGCCTGAAACTTAAATGCAATGGCCCAGCGAGGATGATGTGCCGTCGTGCCAAGCGCCTCCTGCCATTTGGTATTGTTGAGCTTGATGACCATTCCGTCAATCTCATAAGGAAACTCTTCACGTTGTTTTTGCCAAAGATGACAGAATTCGACTACCTCATCGATATTCTTGCACAGCTTCCGGGCTTGATGTGGCGTTTTTATGCCTAAATGGCCAATGGCATCTATTCCGGCATATTGTGTGGTGAAGCTGTTCGACATGTCATTTCCCTCTGAATCGGCCGCGTAGGAAATAGTATAAATGAAGGCATCCATCTTCCTGCTCTCTGTATCTTTAGGATCTTTGGTCCTTAGGCCTCCTGTGGCGGCATTCCTGGCATTGGCAAACAGTGGCTGTCCTTGCGCAAGGCGCTGTTGATTGACCTTCTCAAAATTAGCTTTTGAAATGATAGCTTCGCCGCGAACCTCAATGGTATGGATACCAAGCTTGCTAAATTCGGCGTAGAGTGGTATGGTCTTGATACTCTTGATATTGTTGGTAATTTCTTCACCGGATGCGCCGTCACCACGAGTGACTCCGCGAATCAATTGATTGCCGGTATAGACCAGTGAAATGCCGCCACCATCGTATTTAGGTTCAACACTGTATTCTACATCCTGTGTAGTGTTGAGCTTCAACATGCGTTTGATCTGCTGATCGAATTCAATCAGGTCCTGCTCATTGTAAGAATTAGCCAGGGACAGCATCGGCTTCAAGTGGGCAATTTGCTGAGCATTCTCTGTTATGTCAAGCCCGACACGCTCAGTCGGAGAGTTCTGCACCTTCCATTCAGGATGAGCACTCTCGGCAGCTTCCAATGCCTTAAAGAGAAAATCGTACTCTGTATCGCCAAGAATCGGTTCGTTGAGGATATAATATCGATACTCGTGGAATCGAATGGCATCCACAAGTTGACCCATCCTTTCTTCCGAATCGATGGATATTTCCTTCTGCAGGATTTGCCTCGAAAAGCTTACTATTCTGTCTATATTGTCATTCATATTCTATGCACCTTTAAGCTGGATGGTTGAAAGTTATTTTTGGCTGCTTCCAGGTACTGCCCGGCTATATCCCGGATTGTTTCGTCAAAGTCGGTATATTGAAATCCCGGAATGGACAGCGATCTATGGTTGTCAAACAAATATTGCTTTGATGATGTGGTGGCTGTTTCGCGGGTTACCATGGGACGGCTGCCTGTGAAAATAGAACGCAGTTTGTCCAGTCGCCAGGCTGTGGCGAGCATCCATTTACGCGCCCTGATGCTTGGAGCCTTCTTTCCCAAGGCATTTGCAATGGTTTCCAAAAATTTTTTGTAAGTCTCATTATGGCCTATCATCAGAAATTTATCTTCATTGCCTTGGTAGTCGAGCATCCTCATGGCAAATTCAGCCAGGTCGCGTACATCGACAAATCCTGTCGTCCCGTTAGGGTAGAAGGGACTCCCACGCCACACATGATTGAAAAAGCCGTTGGTACCTACCTTCCAGAATCCGCTTCCGAGGATCAACCCCGGCAAAAGGATCCTGACGTCAAGCCCTTCAGTCTTGCCACGCCACACCTCAAGCTCTCCCTGGTGCTTGGTAATCGAATAATAAGAATTGGACGGATTTTCTTCAAATGGCGTGTATTCATCTGTGACTCCGCCTGCTTGACTATTGCGGCCCAATGCAGCAACAGAACTCAGGTGGATGAATCTTTTTATCCCGTATTCCACACTTAGATTGATGAGATTGGCGGTGCCTTCCACATTGGTTTTGATGAGTGGTCTGCGGTCACGGGAATCGAATGACACGAGGGCACCGCAATGTATCACGTGTGTTATGCCCACCATGGCCTCCTCCAGTCCGACAATGTCGTTCAGGTCTGCTTCCACCACCTTCAACCGGTTGATGACATCACTGATCAATGCATTGTCTGAAGTTTTTCTTCTGATGATGGTTACATCAGTATAGCCATTGGCAAGCAGGGTTCTTACTACATATGAACCCACCAAGCCGGTCGCTCCGGTTACAAGAATCCTGTATGCTTCTTTTTCCAAATCAAAATTTGTTTATCAATTATGAGAATACAGAACCGTTTTTTTATATCAGGACGTTCGTGCCCTGGTATATGCAGCCGCCGATGTTATCGACTGTAGCTCCGGTAACTGTTTTCATCATATTGGGTATATTCTTTATTCGTAGCAGACCTGCCAATGCCATCAGCAATGCTTCCTTGAATTCAATGATGGTCTTGGGTGGAATAGATACCTGGATGCCGTTCTCATTGCGACATATCTCGGATATACATTCCATCAGGTATTGATTGTAGGCCCCTCCACCTGTGACCAGCATGCTTTTGCCGGAAAAGTCTGTATGTTCACGTTGACATACCAATTTCAACTCCTGAGAAATACGTTGCGCGATGAAATTACAAAAGGTATTCAATTTGTCTTCCGGGCTGTAATCGAAAGTCTTGATGATCGGATAGAATTCCTTCATGATCCAGTTGTTGTCCAAAGACTTGGGATATGGCGCTGAAAAATACTCCATTTTGTTTAGTGCAATAATCAATTCCGGTTGCAGTACGCCTTTTCGTGCGGTCAGCCCATCCTGGTCGAATGCCTGGCCGGCAAGGGAAGCCAGTTTGTTCAATACTTGATTGGCCGGACTCACATCGAAAGCTATGTAGTGACTATCCACTCGGGCACTGATATTTGCTATGCCGCCGATATTGAGGCAAAGCGGATACTCCGGGAATAGCAGATTTTCCGCAATCGGAATCATTGGCGCCCCCTGACCGTTGAGCGCAACATCCGTACTCCGGAAATCGCAAATCACAGGATATCCGGTAGCTCCGGCTATGGCTGCACCGTGACCCAACTGCAGTGTCATATGATTTTGTGGCTCATGGAATACGGTGTGACCATGTGAGGAAATGAAGTCGGGTTTAATATCCAGCCTTTTCATGAAAGTATTGGCCAGATCGCCGATATACTTGCCGAATGTAACATGTGCCAGCCAAAGCTCCTTCGCCGAGGCCAAAAAGGCTTTTTTGAGTCTTTCTTCCCAAAACACACTAAGTTCGAAGGTTTCCGCTTCGACGATGTGCCATTCAAGGATAGGATCTTCTGCTGTTTCGTCAAAGGTAAATCTGCACAATGCAAAATCAATACCATCCAATGAGGAACCGGACATGACACCGAGACCGTGATATACTTTCATTTTTTAATTCTTTAATGTTCCTACATAGTCCGCCAGCATGTCTATTTCCTGCGGAGAATATTCATTTTTATAGGCAGCCATGGCATTCCTGCCGTTGGTTATGACATCGATTTTTTCTTCTTTGCTCAAATTGGATTTGCTGAGGTCTTTTGCGCCATTCAGGCCCAGTGTGCCATCTATTCCGTGACATAACTTACATTGGCCTTCGAACAATTCTTTTGCTTCAGCCATCCTCTCGTCGGCCGACAAGGCAGAAGTTTTGTTTTCATCTGATGGTGTATGTGGTTTATCATTGGAGCATGACGCCAGGCAAAGGAAAAAGGCCGCTGCAAGTATGGAGTATCTCATGATTTTTGTGAAATGTGTCGCCAAAAGTAATGAAACTTCAACAAATAAAAAACGCGTCTTTCGACGCGCTTTTCAATCTTAAATTTTCCGAAGAAATTATTTCTTTGTGCTCCACTCTTTGATGGATTCCTTGTTCATTTTGACATAGTCATCACTGCCGGCTTCTTTGGCGATTGCGAGAGACTTTTCGGCAGATTTAATAGCATCGGGATACTTACCCAACTTAGCTTCAATCAAAGATTGTTGTCTCCACATCCAAAATTTGTCCGTGTTGTTTTTATTGGCCTCTTTTACCCAGGCAAGAGCATCATTGAGATCTTTGTTTTCATTGTAATAATATTGAGCAGCTGCATAATAATCATTAGAGGATGGTCCTGCCATTTTTTCCTTGATATTGGCCATCACAGCTTCATCTGTTTTGTATGTAAATGGAACTTTGACCATAGTCTTATCCCAAAGGATGGCTATATTGGCTCCTTTTGACGTCACATCTGCTATGTCGATGGTAAATGTCTCCACACTAGGGTTGATCATTGCGGTTTGAACCACTATTTTAGCTGCCACATCTTCTGCTTTGACATTGGCATCTGTAAGTCCACCACCTTTTGTCAGATCCTTGTAGAAGATCACAGTCCATTCATTCGGATTAGGAATAGAGTAGATAGCATAAGTACCTTTGGCCAATTCGGTAGAGCCTACCATCGCTGCTTCAGAGAATGTCACCTTTGTTGCAGCATTAGCTCCTGTTCGCCATAGTTTGCCATATGGAACCAAATCTCCAAATATTATTCTGCCCTTCATGGATGGTCTTGAATATTCTACAGTTACCTCACCCAAACCTACATTGGCTTTGACAGTGGAGCCTGGAGATGGAGCTGGTGTCTTTATTTGTGCATTAAGAACGAAGCCGGAAAGAAAACAGGCTGCAAAAAGGAAAAGTCCGGAAATTAGTCTCATTTTAAATTATTTATGATTATTAATCTGATTTATTCAACATATCAAATCAACAACGTGATTTTAAAGGAAAGGTTCATTGTGTGTACAAACAATTGCACTAAAATAAATTCAGTACCAAGTATTTTGAATTAGGATGTCATGATTGCCTTAAATAATTGAATTTTTTTATTTAAAACTGATAACTGTTGAATGAATTTCGATTAATTAACCCTGTATAAAATTTTGAATATCAGGCGAATTTGATCAGCTAAATTCAATTAATTTGATAGTGCCATCTGCATATCCTGTAATGGCTTTGTCTGCCATGCCCACAAAAAGCCCCGTTTCGACGACACCCGGTATCAAATGGATGTTGGTATTGAGCTGTGCCGGATCAGTAATTAAGCCGAAATGACAGTCGAGGATATAATTGCCCTGGTCAGTGATGAAAGGATTGCCACTCTTTTCGCGCCTAGTTACATCAATACCATAAGTATCGACTAATTTTTGACGTACCTGCTTCCAGCCAAAAGTAACCACTTCAACCGGCAAGGGAAATGCGCCAAGATTGTCAACCAACTTCTTTTCATCAACGATGATGATCAGTTCGTCGGCATTGTATTCTACGATTTTCTCACGTAGCAATGCACCTCCACCACCTTTGATCATATTTCCTGCCGGATCGATCTCATCAGCACCATCAATTGCAACCTGAAGCCTGTCCACTTCATCCAGAGTGAGGAATTCGATACCTTCTTCACTGAGGACACGTTGGGTTTGGACGGAAGTGCATACGGCAGTGAAGTGGAGGCCTTGTGCCTTTCTCCGTCCCAGTTCCTTCAATAAATAAAAAACGGTCGAACCTGTGCCCAATCCGACTTTCATTCCCTGCTTGACATAATCAGCAGCATATTGTCCTATTTTTTCTTTGATTTGGTCCTGTGTAAGCATGGGGTAAAAGTAAGGAAGAATTGGGAATTATGGAAATGGAACACTGATGACACAGATCCAGCAGATGATCGCAGATAAAAAATCAGTGTAAATCCGCCCAATCCGCCCAATCCGCCCAATCCGCGTTCTATCCCCCTGGAACACTGATGACACAGACTCGTCAGATGATCATAGATAAAACATCAGAGTAAATCCGCCCAATCCGCGTCATCCGCGTTCTATCCCCCTGGAACACTGATGACACAGACCCGGCAGATGATCGCAGATAAAAAATCAGTGTAAATCCGCCCAATCAGCGTCATCCGCGTTCTATCCCCTGGAACACTGATGACACAGACCCGGCAGATGATCGCAGATAAAAAATCAGTGTAAATCCGCCCAATCCGCCCAATCCGCGTTCTATCCCCTGGAACACTGATGACACAGACCCGGCAGATGATCACAGATAAAAAATCAGTGTAAATCCGCCCAATCAGCGTCATCCGCGTTCTATCCACAGTTAGAGGAGAATCCCTAAAGAAAGAATCACAAATAACTATATCATTTGATGTGAAAGAAAAGAATTATGATTTGAATTTTGCGTTACTTTGCAGCCTTAATTCAGTGAACATTCGGTTTTTATAATGATTTCAATCAGCAATCTTTATATTCAATACGGCGACAGAATACTTTTTGACTCGATTTCGACTACGATCAATATAGGAGAGAAAATCGGTCTTACGGGAAGGAATGGTGCCGGCAAATCCACCTTGCTCAAAATATTGGCGGGTGAAATAACCCAATACGATGGGGTGGTGGATCGACCCCGCAGCGAATCTGTTGCCTACTTGCACCAGGATATTGAGATCAGCGGTGAGCATTCCGTGATAGAAGAGGCAATGAAGGCCTTTGAGGAACTGAATGAGATAGAGCGCCAGATACACAAGGCCGAACACGATCTGACCGTACGGGATGACTATGAGTCGGACTCCTATGCCAATCTTATAGACAATCTGACACATCTTACAGAACAATTCGAATACAGGGGAGGCAATCAAAAGGAAGCCAATGCCGAGAAGATATTGAAGGGACTTGGTTTTAAGAGTCATGAATTCTCCAAGAAAGTAAAGGAATTGTCAGGTGGATGGCAGATGAGGGTTGAGCTGGCCAAGATGTTGCTCACCAAACCTGATTATTTGCTTCTGGACGAGCCTACCAATCACCTGGATATTGAGTCCATTATTTGGCTCGAATCCTTCCTGAGTGATTATAAAGGGGCCGTAGTGATGATCTCACACGATAAGATCTTTTTGGATAAGATCACTAAACGTACCATTGAAATCGAATTGGGGCGAATCTATGATTATCAGGCCAATTATTCTGACTATCTGGTACAACGGGTCGAACGTCGTGGCCTCATGATGGCAGCCTACGAAAATCAACAGAAACTGATTGCCCAAAAAGAGAAGACCATTGCCCGGTTTATGGCCAAGGCAACTAAAACATCTATGGCTCAATCCATGCAGAAACAGCTGGATAAGATAGAACGAATCGAGCTGGAAGATGAAGACACATCGGCTATCCGGTTGAATTTTCCTCCTGCACCTCGTTCTGCCGAGGTATTGCTGGATGCCTCCGGATTGGAAAAGTCATACAATGGAGTCAATGTATTCAGAAATGTGGATTTTCGTATTACGAGAGGTGAGCGTGTAGCTTTTGTCGGACAGAACGGTATGGGAAAGTCAACCCTGGCCAAAATATTGATCGGCAAGGAAAAAGAAGATAATGGAACAGTGGTAATCGGGCCGAATACCTTCCTTGGATATTATGCCCAAAATCAAACTGAAGTCCTAAAGGGCAACCTGACTTTACTTGAAACAATGGAGAATGAGTCGCCACCAGAAAGGCGTACACAGCTTAGGAATATCCTGGGCTCACTCATGTTTAGCGGTGAGGACGTGGACAAAAAGGTGAGCGTGCTATCCGGAGGGGAGCGTGGCCGATTGGCTTTGGCCTTACTTCTTTTACATCCCATCAATTTGCTGGTACTCGACGAACCTACCAATCACCTTGACTTGAAGGCTAAGGAAGTTCTAAAAAAAGCCATTATGGATTATGATGGCACGATGATCGTAGTCTCTCACGACAGGGATTTCCTTTCGGGCCTGACTGAGAAAACCATTGAATTCAGGAATAACACCATCAAAGAATATCTGGGTGACGTCAACTATTTCCTAGAGAAACGGGACTTGGAAACATTCCGCGAGGTCGAGGCGGCACAAAAGCAAACTGTCAATGCGCAACCAAAGGATTCTGCTCCTGTTGACAATGACAAGAAGAAGGAGATTGATAAAGTAGAAAAGCGAATCAGCGAATTAGAAACTAAAATCAAATCGCTGCATGAGAAAATGATGGTTGATGATTTTTACAATTCTCCTGATTATCAAAAGATTACAGTGCAATACACAAACCTGCAAAAAGAGCTGGAGGTAGAAATGACGCGTTGGGAAGAAATGATATAATATTTAGCTTGTTAAGGCTCGATCAAGTATAATTCGTCTTCACTTTTTTTGACCAATGATTCTCCAGGAATTGGTTTTCCGATGGCAGCCAGCTTACTGATCATTTCGTTTCGTATAACCTTAAATTCACTTAGATTAGATCCGGGAATCGGGCTTGGAGCAGGAAGTTTACAGCTTTTAGGATTGACTTGAGTGCCGTTTTTCCAGAATCTGAAGCATACATGCGGACCGGTAGCTAAGCCGGTTGAACCAACATAACCTATTACCTGGCCTTGTCTTACTCTTTGGCCGCTTCTCTGTCCTTTAGGGAATCGTGACATGTGAAGGTATTGGGAAGAATAAGTGCGGTCGTGTTTGATTTTGACATAATTGCCATTTCCTCCGGTATAACCCTGTGCTTCGATTACACCATCAGAAACAGCCAGGATGGGAGTCCCGGTCGGTGCAGCATAGTCTGTTCCAAAATGTGGCACCACCTTATTGAGGATGGGATGGAGTCTTGACATTGAGAATTTAGAGGTAATTTTGGCATATTTCAGAGGAGCGGCCAGATATGATTTCTTCATAGGTCTTCCATCCTGGTCGAAATAGCCTTTGTATTTGCCGTTGTCAAAATAGAAAACATATTTTTCACCCAGCCTTCCTTTATAATATGCAGCAAGTAATTTGCCGGCATCCACCTCTTGGCCCTCGATGACATTTTTCTCGTAAACAAGCTTTATCATATCGCCTTTCCCTGAGCGACTGAGGTCCATGGCACATTCCATCGCGTTTTCCATCTGACTTGCCAGATCGGTATCCATGTTATATTTCTTGATGGTTTCCCACAAAGAACCTTCCATTACACCTGACACCACTTCAATACTTTGTTCAACAGGTCTGTCAATAACCTTGATGTTATCATGATTGATCAGATCGAAAACGATATATTTATATACGTTGGGTTGGAAGGCAATATAAAGCGGTTGGCCGGTCTTTTTGCTCTTCAGTACGGTCATTTCGAGTCCGGGATGGATAATTCGTGGGTTGAAGGATTGTTTGCCGGCCTCAACGACATTGTACGCATCCTTTGTTTCGTTCGTATATTTGGATAGGATGTTGATGAGTGTTTCACCTTGTTTGACTGTGATGTTTTCAGTACTGAAGGTATCCAGTACCATACCATATTTAAGTTCAGGAGATTTAATGTTGAAACTGCTAAGGGTGGTGATTATATTTTTGTTATATTTGGTCGATGGGTCCAGGTTATTCGGAAGTAATTTTGAGAGTATCAGAGACGACAATATAAAAGTAAATGCCAATCCTGTATGCTTAATCAAGTTATTCGTATTCACCAGCGTTGAATATAATGATGTAATAAGTATCCTTCAAAGTGTAAAAATAGAAATACAATTTGAATTCAGGAAGATATTTTGTAATTTATTATTGGGAGACGAATAAAAAAAATAAAATTTTGTTTTGATTCTTTTTTAAATTGATTATTATAACTCTTTCATAATCTGATAAATGTAATCATTTATTGTTAATTTTACTTGCAGGTGTTAAATAATGTTAATCCTTTGTTTGTAACATGTGTATTTTTGCCGGAATATGTTTGGATTACTTACCGCAACACTTATCTTAAGTGTCATTCATGCACTGATTCCCAACCATTGGCTCCCACTGGTGGCGATTGCCAATACCGAAAAGTGGTCGGCCAGGGAGTTATATACCATCGGCTTTGCTTCTGCCTTTGCCCATGTACTCGGAACCATCGTTCTCGGTATTCTTTTGGGAATAGTGGGCATCCGGCTGTCTGAAACTTTCGAATCCTATGCCCACATCATTGCTCCGGTAGTGTTGATTGTACTTGGCCTGATCTATTTCTCCATCAATCTGCCGCATTCACATGGCGCACCCCCGGGAGTGGAGGTGGAGACGTACAGAAAGAGTAAACTAAAATGGGTTTTAATATTTGTCGGCTTGATGTTCCTGTCGCCATGCCTTGAAGTTGAGTCTATTTTTCTAACTGCAGGCGGATACGGGTTTGAGAGTGTTCTTTTGATTTCGCTCGTTTATGGTGTTTTCAGTATAGTCTCCATCATGCTTATGATTCATCTTGTGTATAAGGGCAGTAAGGTTATGGCAAATAACGAATTTATCGAACACAACGAAAAGAGAATTACCGGACTTGTTCTAATCATAGTTGGCCTTATCTCTTTCTTTTTGCATTAATCTATTGAGTATGAATAAATTATTATTGCTGTTGTTTTTGGTGCTGAATTTTGAAGCAATTTCAGTAAAAGCCGATTGCATAACGCAGAACAATCCGGGATCGGACACTTTGAAGATAACCTCCTTCAACATTCGCTATGGGGAGGCGAATGATGGCATCAATAGCTGGCCAAACAGGAAAGATCTGATCAAGGAATATATCCTTGCTTACCAGCCTGATATACTTGGTGTTCAGGAAGCATTGTCGGGGCAAATGGCCTATATTGATTCCATTCCTGGCTATGAATATGTCGGTGTCGGCCGGGACAATGGTATGACGCAGGGTGAGTATTGTGCCATATTCTTCAATACGAATAAATTTGAGGTCAAGGAGTCGGGTACCTTCTGGTTGTCCGAGACACCAGCCAAACCGACCAAGGGCTGGGATGGTGCCTGTTACAGGATATGTACCTGGGCAAGATTCAAAAACAAGGTTGGGAGAGAATTTTATGTTTTTAATACCCATCTTGACCACATGGGTAAGAAGGCAAGAATGGAGGGTGCAAGATTGATCGTATCCAAGATCAGCTTATTGAATCCCAAAATTCCGGTATTTCTTTCCGGAGATTTCAATTCCACTTCCGATCAACTCCCGATAAAAATCATCATGGATTTTCTTTCCGATAGCCGGGAAATTTCGCAAATTCCTGATCCGACCGATGGCTTGACCTTCAATGATTTTAAGCCGGATGGTACTGCCACTCAGAGGATTGATTACATTTTCGTAAATAATCTGGTGAGGGTACTCTCTTTTAAGACGAATAAACTCAGACCGGGCGGTAAATTTCTTTCCGACCATTATCCAATAGAAGGCTCTTATATATTTTAATAAATTTAAATTAGCAGCCTATTTGGATATTTATGGCTGTATCGTAACCGTCTTTAAATTATTTTGAAAAAAAATAACCATTAAGGGAATTATTTTCGTCAATTTGTTTTTATCAAAGAAAAATTAATTGATATGAAAAAAATTCTTTTTGTGATGGCAATAGCTTCATCAGCTCTTTTATTCTCATGTGCGGGTAATGCAAATACCGAAAACAACGATGCTACCAATGTCGATACAGTCACCAATGTGAATCCGACAACAGTTGAGCAGGATTCCGCAGTGTTGAGCGATGATTCCGCTACCGTTGAGACTGCCAAAGGTGTCAAGGACGAGGAGCAAAGTGCAATCCAGCAGGAAAAGCAAGAGGCTCAGAAAATGAAAGCTGACGAAGCTAAAGCAAAGGGTAATTAAAATCTAAGTCCTAATGTCGGAGAGATTTGGGATTTAAAGCTCTCCGGCAATTTTGTTTATCTCCGAATTTCAATCATCGATTTCAAAATTCACCCTCTTTCCCTGATTGGTAATGATGATACCTTCATCATATACTCTGACTCCATTTACCCATGTTGATAGCACTTTGCCGGGTAATGATTCGCCTTCCAATGGTGACCAGCCGCATTTGTAGAATAAGGACTCTTCATCGACCATAGTTCTTTCATCAAGATTAAGGCGGACAAAATCAGCATGGTAGCCTTCCCGGATATATCCTCGTTCCTTTATTCTGAAACAGGTAGCGGGAGCATGACACATCCAATGGACTACTTCTTCGAGTGTCGCTTTCCCGGACTTGACAAAGCCGAGCATGATATTCAGACTGTGTTGTACCAATGGTAAGCCTGACGGGGCTTTCAAGTAGGGTTGATTCTTTTCTTCAAGAGTGTGTGGGGCGTGATCAGTGGCCACTACATCCAGTTTTCCGGACTTCAATGCTTGAAATATCGCGTCCCGGTCTTCCTGTGTTTTTATGGCAGGATTGCATTTGATTTTATTGCCTAATCGCGCATAATCCCTGTCAGAAAAGTAAAGATGGTGCACACAGGCCTCGGCGGTAATTTTTTTGTCTTTGAGGGGCAAATCATTGCCAAACAGTTCCGTCTCTCTGGCTGTACTTATGTGCAGGATATGCAGGCGAGAATTGTATTTCTTTGCAAGGTTTACCGCTTTGGAGGAAGAAAGATAACACCCCTCGGCACTTCGGATCAATGGATGGAAGCTTGCATCAAGTCGGTCGCCATATTTTGCCTTGTATTCCTCCAGATTGTGTCTGATGGTATCTTCATCCTCGCAATGTGTTGCAATCAAAGCCGGACAATTCCTGAAAATATTGTCCAGGGCGGTATCATTATCAACCAAGAGATCACCTGTACTGCTTCCCATGAATATCTTCACACCGCAGATGCGGGAATAGTCGGCCTTCAGGATTTCGACCAGGTTGTCATTGCTTGCACCGAGAAAAAAGGAATAATTGACGATGCTGGTTTCTTCGGCTATCCTGTATTTATCTTCAAGCAATTCCAGCGTGGTTGCCGGAGGGACGGTATTAGGCATTTCCATGAAGGTAGTAACTCCTCCTGCTGCGGCAGCCATAGATTCCGTGCGTATATCGGCCTTGTGTGTCAGGCCGGGTTGCCTGAAATGTACTTGATCGTCGATGATACCCGGAATAAGGAAGTCGCCTTCAAAATCTACTTCAGGGATGCTGCCAGTGTGGTGTACTTCCCCGATCCGGTCAAAACGGCCGTCGATGATTTTGACGTCGCCTTCCTCGATTTTACTTTCATTGACTATCTTGGCATTTCTGATGATAACAGAACTCATAAAACAATACTTTCCTTGCAAATTTAATGATTCAAAAACAAAACAGCCACCCGAAAGTGAGTGGCTGCTGTATTTATATCAAGTTTATGATTTTCAAAGGCCCATGCCATCATATACCTCCATGACGGACTTGACGGCAGCAGTAGATTCAGCCAGAAGCGCTTTTTCTGACTCGTTCAGATCGAGTTCTATGACTTTTTCTACTCCATTTCTTCCCAATACGACCGGGACTCCGACATATACACCGTCGATTCCATAGTGTCCTTCCACCTTGACACAGCAAGGGAAGATCCTGCGCTCATCCTTGAGGATTGCTGTAACCATTTGAGCTGCCGCAGCGCCGGGAGCGTACCAGGCCGATGTGCCCATCAGTTGTACGAGCTCTCCACCACCTTTCTTGGTTCTTTCGACGATAGCGTTCAGTTTGTCTTCTGATATCAGCTCAGTTACCGGAATACCTCCAACGGTGGTATATCTTGGTAGTGGAACCATTGAATCTCCATGTCCGCCCATAAGAATAGCCTGGATGTCTTTAGGAGACACTTTCAATTCTTCGGCAAGGAAAGCTCTGTAACGGGCTGTGTCGAGGATACCGGCCATACCGATCACCTTTGATGACGGGTGTCCTGATGTCTTATGAGCAGCGTATGTCATCACATCCAGTGGGTTGGAAACGACGATAATGATGGCATTTGGAGAATATTGGAGGATGCTTTTGGTTACGCCATTGACGATACCTGCATTGGTGGAGATCAGATCATCCCGGCTCATTCCCGGTTTGCGCGGGATGCCTGCGGTGATGACTACCACATCCGAATTTGCTGTTTCTGCATAATCACTTGAGCCTCTCAGCAACGAGCCATATCCATCGATAGGGGCCTGTTGCCAGGAGTCGAGAGCCTTTCCTTGAGCCATTTCTCCCTTTATATCCAAAAGAATGATTTCATTGACGAAATCGCCATGTGCCAATACGTTGGCTACAGTGGCACCCACATTGCCGGCGCCAACTACAGTTACTTTACTCATTGCTAATATTATTGATGTTTGGAATTTAATTTCAGGCTGCAAAAGTATAACTTTAAATATTAATATTTAGTAAATAATTTCTTATTTCAAAAGTCAATCCCTCTTTTTTACGTATATTGCGCCTTTATAATTGTAATTTAAATTTTTATGCGACTATTCACGAAAGTACTATCATTTACGTTGGTTTGTTTGACTTTTTACTCTTTGGATGCCCAGCAGGTCAGTGGGGTTTGCGGTACACAGAGTAGCCCGATAGCCGATGCACAGCTTGATGCAAATATTGCTTATCTGGCTGCCCATCCTGATGTGTTGAATACCAGAGGAATCACGTATGTTCCGGTAAGATTTACGATTGTCAGACCTGCCAGTGGTACCGGCGGAGTCAGTATAAAGGGTGTTTTCAGGATGTTGTGCAAATTAAACGAAGATTATCTGGATCAGGATATTCAGTTCTATATGAAGGATGATTTCAAATATCTGGATAACGATTTGGCGAATACCGATCCGCAAAGTCAGAATGGCGGCAATATTCTGAAAAATGTTAAGGATAAAAATGCCCTCAATATCTTTTTTGTAGCCGGAATCAAATCCGATAGTCCGGGAAGCGTACTGGGATTCTTCAGCCCTGAAAATGATTATCTCGTCGTGAGAAATAGTGAGGCTAATTATGATTCGCAGACAACTTCTCACGAGATGGGGCACTTCTTCAGCCTTCGCCATACTTTTTACGGATGGGAATGCCAGCCTTGGAATGTAGAAGATCATGGAAAAGTCGTTAGCTTTGCTATTGCGCCGTGTTTTGGAGCTCAAGTAGAATTGGTCAATGGTTCAAATTGCTCTACCGCAGCTGACAAAGTGTGTGATACGCCACCGGATTACAATTTCGGATTTGGATGGCCAAGTGATTGCAGACCCTTCAATGTGGATGTTTATGACAAGAATAATGATCTAATCAGGCCTTCTCAGAACAATTTCATGTCTTATTTCTTTGGTTGTACCGGATGGCATTTTTCTCAAGGGCAGAAAAATCTTATCAGAACTGACCTCAACAGCGCTAAAAGGAAGTATCTTCAATCCACCTATACACCTCCTTCCACGACAGTTAGCGATCAGGTAAATTACCTATACCCAATCAATGATCAGGAAGTCTTAAGAATAGAGCCAATCGTATTGCAATGGGAAAAGGTGCCGGGTGCTACCTTTTATATTGTCGAGTATTCAAGAAGGAAGTCCTTTGACGCGAATTTTACTGTAACAGAAATAGTTTATACAAATCAAATTACCATTCCAGCAAATTACTTCCCTTCAGCAGTTACTACCGGATTTTGGCATGTAACCGCGATGAATGAGGCTGTAACTTGCAACGTTCCTGTTAATGGTGATCAGACTTTTACCCTTGTCTCTGCGCTGGGCAACGGAAAATTGGATGGTATTGATCAAATGGTCGTAAAACCAAACGTAATCCAGTCAGGCAATTCGGTCAATTTAGAAATAACAGCAGGGAAATCAATGGAATGTGATGTCCGGATAACAAATATCTCCGGAGCTGTGGTATATCAATCCTCCAAGCATATGATTAGTGTGGGCCGAAATACCATTGTGATTAATGATGTTAATTTATCTGCCGGCATCTATACTGTAAGCTTGAAAAACAATTCCGGTTTAAGTTCTCATAAACTCATTGTTCAGTAAAATCCATTTGGATCCTATTATTTTTATCATAGGCGCTATCATTAAATAAGGTGAGTGGCCTTGTATCTGAATTTACTTTTGTATCATTGCAGGATAATTTTAAATCTGTTTTAAATAACATATAATGAATTTACACGAATATCAGGGAAAGGAACTGCTTGCCAACTATGGAGTTGCAGTACAAAGAGGTTTTATTGCCGAGAATGTTGATCAGGCGGTCGAAGCTTTCAAAAGAGTCAATGAAGAGTTGGGTTCGAATTTTGCAGTAGTCAAGGCTCAGATTCACGCCGGTGGACGTGGTAAAGGAGGTGGTGTCAAATTAGTGAAGAATCTTGATGAACTAAAAGCTGAGGCAGGCCGCATCATTGGGATGCACCTCCGTACTCCACAGACACCCGGCGGCATGGAAGGTCCGGGCAAGTTGGTCAGAAAAGTATTTATAGCCGAAGACTCCTATGCACCTGATTTTGCAGCTTGTAAAGAGTTCTATATATCAATTCTTTTGGATCGCAACACAGGAAAAAATGTGATTGTGTATTCTACTCAAGGGGGAATGGATATTGAAAAAGTCGCTGAAGAGACTCCGGATCTTGTCCTCAAAGAACTTGTAGATCCACTCCTTGGCCTTTTGGGATTTCAAGCCAGGAAAATTGCCTTCAACTTAGGATTGTCCGGCAAGGCCTTTAAAGAATTTGTTGTATTTATTGATAGATTGTACAAAGCGTATGTCGGTTCTGATGCGAGTCTGTTTGAAATCAATCCACTGATCAAGACCGGCGATGATCGTATGGTTGCCGTGGATGCTAAAGTTTCGATTGACGATAATGCGCTGTACAGACATAAAGATCTGGAAGAAGCTTATGATAAATTGGAAGAAGATCCTGCCGATCTCGAAGCCAAAGAAGCTGATCTCAACTATGTCAAGCTGGATGGTAATGTAGGCTGTATGGTCAATGGCGCCGGCCTGGCCATGGCTACCATGGATATGATCAAGCTGATCGGTGGCTCGCCGGCCAATTTCCTCGATGTGGGAGGTACAGCTGATGCTGCAAGGGTGGAGAAGGCTCTTAACTTGATTCTTAAAGATCCTTCTGTTAAAGCTATTCTGATCAATATATTCGGTGGAATCGTGCGTTGTGACCGCGTTGCAGCAGGCGTTATCGAAGCCTATAAAAATATCGGTAATATTCCGGTACCGATCATCGTCAGATTACAAGGTACCAATGCAGAAATAGCAAAGAAAATGATCGACGACTCCGGACTAAAAGTTCTCTCAGCGATTGAACTGAAAGAAGCTGCTGAGCAGGTCTCAAAAGCGCTGGCAGGATAAGAATAAAGGCCGGTTATATGCCGGCTTTTTTATTTTGATAAAACATTACTTACATTGTGAAGAAGCTGATCTTAATATTATTTATCCTCATTGGTGTGGTAGGTGTATTCATGCCATGGTTCTCACTGCCATTGGTAGGAGGGCCGAGAGGTATCGATCTGGATCTCAGTTGGCTGGGTATAGCGCTGATCGCCATCAATATACTACCGATTCTTTTGGGTTCGCTCAATCGTAAAGGTTCCGGCGTGTGGAGTATATGGCTGGTCATTACCGGTGCGCTCTCTCTGGGCTTTGGGTTGTTGAATTATTACAGATATAAGTCTGATATTTTAGATATGGGAGATGGGAATTTTATCGCGCGGGCAGTATCGGGCACCATATCGCTTGGCCCCGGTTTTATCATGTATATGGCAGCGGCATTGGTTATTCTCGTGACCGGATTGCTTTCCAGAAGATAGTTTTGACCAATGCTATACAGCGTAGATGGATTTGATCATCTTTATGACCTTATCTACCTCCTCAAACGTATTATGATGCGAAAATGAAAACCGCACTGCCTTCCTCATCGGATCCTTTTCCAATGCTTCTATGACATGACTGCCGCGGTCCGCTCCCGAAGAACACGCGCTTCCTCCTGAAACAGCAACGCCATTGATATCCAGATGCAACAACAACATTTCATTTTTGGGATGTGCGGGAAATGACACATTAAGTACGGTATATAGCGAATCTTCACTAATGTCACCATTGAAATCTACCTCTGCAACGTGTTTCCTTATCTGCTCTATAAAGTAATTTTTTATGCCGGAGATGTAGGTACGTCTTTCGGGCAGATGACTGACAGCAAGCTCAACCGATTTGGACAGGCCAATGATGCCATGCAGATTTTCCGTGCCTCCACGGAGATTTTTTTCTTGGGCGCCTCCATCTATCAACGGCTCGAGGATATGACCGGAACGGATATAAAGAAAGCCACTTCCTTTCGGACCGTGAATTTTATGGCCGGTTCCTGCCAGGAAATGGACAAAAGTCTTAGATACGTCCAGTGGGAAATGGCCGACGGTCTGTACAGTATCTGAGTGGAAAAGTGCATCGTACTGACGGCAAATCTCTCCGATGGCATCGATGTCGGCGACAGTGCCTATCTCATTGTTGGCGTGCATGATGGAGACCAACGTTTTTTCGTTGCTGCTTGCCAGATATTCTTCCAGCTGGGCCAAATCAATTCTGCCATATTCGTCATTGTCGAGTAAGATGATTTCTGTGTCATAATTCTTTTGCAGATAAGCGAGGGTGTGGCTGACACAATGATGTTCTATCCTGGACGAAATGATTCTTTTGACATGAAGGTCACGAACAGCGCACTTCAAAGCCATATTGTTGGATTCTGTCCCACCTGAAGTGAAGATGATTTCGCTTGCAGAAGCATGGATGGAGGAAGCGATGGACTTGCGAGCTGCCTCTATCAATGCTCTCGACTTACGGCCTTCGGCATGCGTACTTGATGGGTTGCCAAAATCGTTCTGCAAGGTCTTGCACATGATGTCAAGCACCTCAGGGTCGAGTGGGGTAGTGGCTGCGTTGTCGAGATATATCCTTTCCATAAAGTATAAATGCTTGAAACGATAGAATCGTCAATTTTTTGATTGGTAAATTAACTTTGGAATAAATATGGCAGTTTCTGTACGTTATCCGATCAAATCCTTGAATTCACTGATGATTTTTTCTGCCAGTCCCTTTGCAGTAGCTTCATCATGTGACTCGCTGTACACCCGGATGATTGGTTCTGTGTTGGACTGCCGTAGTTGAACCCAGCCTTCGGCAAAATCTATTTTCAATCCATCCACGGTATTGATTTCCTCTTCGGAATATTTGGTTATCAGGCCGTGGATTGCTTCCGATACATTCCAACCCCGCTGCAAGTCGATTTTATTCTTGGAAATGGAATATTTAGGCAGGGAATCCTTGATTTGGGTCAGGCTGAGATCATTATCCGCCATATAGGTGAGCATGAGAGCAATTCCCACAAGTGCATCCCGTCCGTAATGCAGCTCCGGATAGATTACGCCACCATTGCCTTCGCCGCCGATGACGGCATTGACTTCCTTCATCTTCTCCACGACATTGACTTCACCCACAGCCGCCGCATGGTATTGCATCCCATATTGAGCGCTGATATCTCTCAAACCTCTCGTGGAAGAAAGATTGGAAACAGTGGCTCCGGGTGTATGTTGTAGGATGTAGGACGCAACAGCGACCAAGGTATTTTCTTCGCCTAAAAGCGTTCCATCTTCACAGATAAAGCTAAGTCTGTCCACATCAGGATCCACAGCAATGCCCATATCTGCTTTTTCAGAAACAACTTTATCGCACAATTCTGTTAGATTTTGGGGTAGGGGCTCCGGATTATGTGCAAAATTTCCCGTAATTGCTTCATTTATTAATACAACATCACATCCTAATTGCTCCAAAAGAGGAGGAAGTGATATCGCTCCGGTCGAATTGATACAATCGATGACAACCTTGTATTTCTTTTGCCTTATAACCTCCTGTTTGACCAAAGGCAATCGAAGGATGGCGTCAATGTGGTGTTCTATCAGACCTCCAGCGGGAATGATCTTGCCGAGATCGTGCACTTCATTGAAAACATATTGTTTTTTATCGGCTATCCGAATCAATTCCCTACCTTGAGCTGCGGATATAAATTCACCTTTTTCGTTGAGAAATTTCAGAGCGTTCCATTGAGCCGGATTGTGACTGGCAGTGATGATGATCCCTGCATCAGCCTTCAATTTTGTGACTGCCATCTCTATGGTCGGCGTAGTTGAAAATCCTGCATCATACACTGTAAATCCTTGAGCTACCAAAGTCTGAATGCAAAGATGCGATACCATGTCACCGGATATTCTGCCATCTCTTCCGATCACGATGGTAGGCCTGGGATTGCTCTTTTTGATCATTTGCCCAAAAGCAGCCGCCATTTCCACAATATCCAAGGGCGTAAGGTTCTCACCGGGATGCCCGCCTATTGTTCCGCGCATCCCAGAAATAGATTTGATTAAAGTCAATGGTTTATTTTTTTAATGAATGATATCAAGCCTTGCTATCCGCTGCCAATTGACGGTTGTTGATGGCTTCCAATTCCTTGTCAATATAGTAGAGCGATTGTGCCCCGTCACCGATCAGTTTGATCTTGTCCAGAATTTCCCGCATCATGGATTCTTCTTCTCGTTGTTCTGTTACATACCATTGGAGGAAGTTGAATGTATCGAAGTCATCTGTTTCGTTGCTTATTTCTACGAGTCGATGGATGGACTTAGTGACTTTTTTTTCATGCTCATATACTTCCTGCATCAGTGACACAATGGAGCTAAATTCTCCGTTTGGTTGGGCTACAGAAGGGATTTGTGGTTTTTGGTCCACGTCGAGCATATAGTCAATGATCTTCAGCATGTGCTGATATTCTTCATTCGATTGTCGTCGCAGGAATGCACCGCAACCCTTCAGGCCTTTTCCTTCACACCAGCCGGACATGGATAGGTAAAGAAAAGAAGCGTATGCCTCCATGCCAATCTGCGCATTCAGCGCTGCAACTAATTTTTCGGACATCATGGTATAATGTTTTATTATATTTTATAAAATTTCAGGTCAGTTTAGGCTTGCAGAATTTGATTTGCATGTTCTGCAGCAATTACTTTATGGAAAGCCTGCTCGATAACTCCCTTTTCATTGATGACAAATGTGGTGCGGAGGATACCCATGTATTTTCTACCATACATTTGTTTCTCGCCCCATACCCCATATACCTCAGCTACTGTATGATCTTCATCAGAAAGAAGTATATAGGGCAACTGGTGCTTCTCGCTGAATCGCGCATGGCTTTGCACCGAATCCGGACTTATTCCAAATACCTCAAGCCCTGCAGCCTTTATTTCACGATAAAAATCCCTCAAATTGCAAACCTCTTTGGTGCATGTTGGCGTATTGTCCTTGGGATAGAAAAACAGTACGTATTTCTTTCCATTCAATGCTTTGGAGTCCACCCATTCGCCGTTTTGATCCTTTAATCTGAAATCGGGAGCTGTATCACCTGTATTCAATTGTTTTGCCATTTTCCGATTATTTAATGAATGTGGAAGTATAGACCTTCGTGTTTTTCAAGGCATCAAATACTTCGAGTCTAAAGTTATGCTCACCCTTTGAAAACTCTTTTGGAAACACGTAAGAAATCGTTTTTGTTTTCAGATCATAAGCCATTGGAATCCAAATATCGTCGATAAATGCCTGATAGTTGAGATATGGTGTCTGACCTGCAGGAATGATGTTGTCATCGATGCGGAAAACGATTCGTGATACCTTTGCCAAATTTTTTCCAAAAACCAATGGTGTGACTGTAGGAGGGATTGTATCAATCGAAATATAGAAGGTACCGAAGGCTCTGATAGGCGCTGTGATTGTGTTGCCTTCCCAGTTACCTCCCCAGTTGGATTCCTTGTTATGTTCATCGCAGGAGGCAATAAATGCCTTGTTCCTTAAGTGGTCAGGCACTTTGTCGCTTGATATTGAGCACGAATAATAGTCATATGCCGGTATATTCGGATTGCCAAGTGTGTATAGGTTAGAATAGATCCGGCTTGATTTTTCGCTATCATTTTTATATCCGAAATTTTGATTCTTGAAAAAGGTTTTATCCGTGAAATTGACCTTTATTCCTGTGTCCTGTATGATATTTGCCTTATCAAAAGCCAGATAATAATTATAGGGTGGATATTTGAATGCAGGATCACCGGGGAGTTTTTTGACGAAAAATTCCATTACCGATATGTTGTGATTAAAATCCATCACAGTGAATCTTATCTTTTTCTTCTCATTGTCCCTCAATAGAATCACTCCCCGATCCATTTGCTCCTTGATAATCGGCAGGGTGTTGCCGGGAAGGGAATAACATTTGTGCACATAGTTTTTCTTGAGTCTCTGTTCAGGATAGTCCAGATGAGCATTGATCATTCGTGTCTTTTCAAATGATACAGAGTCCATAGTTATGTGATAAACCAGTGAATCATTTACATACATGGCAATATCATATACACCATTCTTGTTCCAGTTTCCTTCCTGGCCATCCCTTGTATTTATTCCCAATCCAATCATTGAGGACAGGGTGGTTATCGTATCGCCTGTGGCGGGGCAAAATATTGGTCCCCGCTTTTTAGCCATCAGATTTTTGGCATTGAATTCGTTGAAATCCTTATCCAGTTCGTATATTCTGGCATAACTGATTCCGGGCGCCATTTTATCGACTGTTTGATATCCGAATAATAGTGGATTGACGGGCATTTCTGACGCTGTTTCCCGGATTTCAAAGTGCAGATGAGCGCCGTTGGAAGAGCCTGTGTTGCCCATACGAGCAATTACCTGTCCTTTCTTAATCCTGATCAGAGTGCTGTCCGGATAATATTGTATATCGAAGCGTTTTTGGCGTTCCTGCTCTGCCAGCGCATATCGCTCTATTTCAGGGCTGTAAGACTGCAAGTGTCCATACACACTGGTAAATCCATTGGGATGATCGATATAAAGGGCATTGCCATAACCTGTCGGGCTGATGCCTATCCTTGAAACATAGCCATCGGCAATAGCGTAAATCAAATCACCTTGGCTTCCATTGGAGGATTTGATATCTATGCCCGTGTGGAAATGATTGGGGCGCAACTCGCAAAAGGTGCCGGCTAGTTTTATTTCATGGTCAACCGGGCTGCGGAAGTATCCCCGGGTTATTACCGGTTTTTTCGGCGTGACTGGCAACTCAATTTTGGATGGCTTACTATTGCAGGAAGCGAATAATTGAATGATTAGTATTAAATATATTTCAAGCATTTTCAATTCAGTCCGAATCTCTCTTTTAGTTTTTTCAATTGATTTTCAATCTCAATGGGTACAGGATGTGTTGTGTCCCCTTTTCCGTTTTCATAGTTTTCCAGGATTTGTCCGGTAGCCGGATCGCTATCCACCAACTCGTGCAGTCTGCGTAGCAAGCCTCGCCTGAACCATGATTTTTCCTGATCTTTCCTTTTTTGGAGCCATTCGCCGGAAGCTTTTAGGTTGTCTGCCTTAGTGATGATTATATTCAACAATCGTTCGACATTGTGGCCTGTGGAGGCTGACACATTGATTACTTCCGGGAGCTCAGGCCGATAAGTCTTCATTACGTGCAATGATTGTCTTATGTGGCTGAATGCTTCGTCACCGGCCTTGGTGAGATGGGAATCATATTTGGTGATGGCGATAAGATCGGCGGCTTCCATGATTCCCTTCTTGATGCCCTGAAGCTCATCACCTCCTCCGGGATTAAGCAAGAGCAGGAACAAGTCTGTCATATCCTTTACCTCGATCTCTGACTGACCTACTCCCACAGTCTCGATAAATATGAAATCGAATTCCGCAGCCTCACATATAAGGATGCTTTCACGGCTGGCCTGATTGACTCCTCCAAGCTCAAGCCCTGAGGGACTGGGGCGTACAAAAGCCAATGGTCGGGCAGATAATTGTGTCATCCTCGTTTTATCCCCCAGGATACTGCCATGGCTTTCATTGCTGGACGGATCGACTGCGAGGACGGCCACCGAATGCCCAAGGTCGGTAAGCAACAAGCCCAATGACTCGATCAATGTGCTCTTTCCGACGCCTGGAGGGCCGGTTATTCCAATCTTTATGGAAGAGGATTTGATTTCGCCAAATAAGCTGATCAAATCCAATATCTTTTTGCGGGAAACTTCATTCCTTGATTCGGCCCAGGTAATGGCTCTGGCGAGAAAGATTTTATTTCTGGCTCTTATTTTTTTATAAATGTCCTGTACTTCCGGGTCAAACAAGGCTTAGTCTATTGGATTGTTATGATATAATATTAAAATTAAATTAATGCTTAAATCACTATAAATATGATTAATGCAAATATAATCTTTTTTAATATTAATGCTGCTTTCTGACCTGTTTTATTGCGTTAATATCTCTATGTACAAGATCATGCCAATGCTCAGGGAATGGTCTAATCAACGGTATAAGGTAACTTCGCCTCTCCTGGATTCAATGACACCTCCCTGCAACAGCTGGTATTTGACAATAAAGACATAGGTATCGCTTGGAGCTTCCTTTCCGTTGTATCTACCGTCCCATCCCTTATTGGAATTCGTTTCGCTGAATACTCGCTGACCCCATCGATTGACGATTGTCATCTCAAGTACTTTGACGCCATCAGGGACAACTGCCCTGAATGAATCATTCTTTGAATCCCCATTCGGTGTGAATGAATTAGGCACATATATGTACGGAGTGACCCCGGCTACATATATCTCACCTGAACCAAAACAATAATTATCACCTCCGGGAACTAGAAACGCTTCGATATGATCGTTTTTGGATTCCAGGGATATTTCATAAGAACTACCATGAACACCGAGGTCTCTGCCGTTAATTTTCCACTGATAGGATGCACCGGGTACCGGATTGACTACACTGGCAGTGACAGGGTTTCCAATAGCTACATTATCAGGGGGAGAGACAGAAACTTCGAATATTTCCGGTGGACTTATCCGTACTATACAGCCTCCCCATGCCGGACATCCATCCTGAATGCCTCCAACGACAAAGCTTTGTTCTGTTGTAGTCTTAAAAGTGGTTGTAGCACAGTTATTGCAACTGGTTTTCTCTCCCGGCGACCATGAGATATTGGTGGCATCGGTAGTTACGCTTACTGTGACGGGTTCATTGGGGCAAATTGTGGTATCCGTAACCGTCAAACCAATGATTGGTTTCTTGACTCTGACAGTCATGGACGCTGTGCCCGGACATCCATCGGCTTTTCCCGTGAGCGTATATACCGTTGTATTTGCTGCCCTGATGATAGCTGTCTTACAATCATTGCTGCATGTTACACCTTCTTCCGGCTTCCATTCAAGATCAGTCATGTCGGTAACAACATCAACCCGTACCGGTTCATTCTCACAGACCAATGTATCATTTAGGCTAAACTGGATCTTTGGGATTTTTACATCAATCTTCAGCGAGTCAAAACGGACACAGGCATGGTTTGTTGTTTTGCGAATATACAAGAAAGTATCCTGAGTGTTGATGGCTAGGTTTTGTTTGTCAACCGGATCGATGGCTCCTAAAGCGTTACCCCAATCAAATGTCATGTCAGGATATAATGTCTTATCATATTGAGGAGAGAACATTGCGACGATTTCTCCTCGGCAATAATATGGTCTGATGGGCTGGTGATCCAGTGGCAGATCAGGAAGACTGTCCATCCTGATTTCGACCTTTTTGGTATATGTGCATGGTCCGACAGTAAATGTCCCTGTATAGGTCGTTGTTTTTAAAGGCTTGACAATCATGGTACTGTCGTTGATGACAGAAATTCCATCATTGGGAGTCCATGTAACGGTACTGTTCTTTGGTGTGAATGACCACGCAACACGCGCACTATCACCTTTGCAAAGCTCCACATAATCCGGTGACTTTAGTTCAAACCTGCCTTCATTTACCTTGACTGTGAAGTCGTGTTCAAACTCGCATTTCTGATCCGTAGAGGTTATCTTTACTTTATAAGTGACATTTTTTTGCGCGATGATGAATGGATGATTAAAATCAGAAAAATCAATGTTTTCTGTAGGGATAAATTCGTAAATCTTCGCCTTGGTAAAGTCCCCAAGGGATAACTTCTCACCATAACAGATCAGGGTATCCGTAAAAGGAGGAAGATATTCTGTCCCCGGTCTTATCCTGATGGTTACAGAGTCTGAAGAAGTACAATCGTCTATGGTGTAACTCACCTTGATTTTTGTATTGGCGGAGACTGTTATCGTTTGAGTCGGAGAATTTGGATTTGGAAACAATTCGGAGGGTGACCATGAATAAGTGCCACCTTGCTTGATTGGTGTAGCTTTCAGCGTTACGAATGAAGGACCGCAAATGGTGTCCTTGTCTGTAGTTAATGTTACGTTGCTGTTGATGATGTTGACGTTGATAATGGCATTGGCAATACAGGTGCCCAGACCTGCAGTTAAGTTTACAATGGCGGATTCACTGCCGATATACTCGACAGTTTGGGTTGAAGAATCATTAAAATAATTAACCGGTTCCCAAGCAAAAGAAGCCCCATCAGATGCCGTTAGGAACAATTTGTCGCCTTTGCAAGCTTCTGCATCCAAGCCATCGTTGATACTTACATTAAAGTTGTCGTATATGCTTGTACTGTAACTAGCGATTTCCTGACCACCGGGTAAAGATATCAATGTAATAGTAAGATCTTCCTTGCCTTCAGGAACATTGTCCACAACGACGGTAAATGGAAAATCGAGATTCTGTACACCGGCAGCGACTACCAGAGTATCACTGAGTCCTACAATATTAAAGTCAATACCAGGAGTTGCAGTGCCCGTATATCTCACTTCATAGCGCGTTTCTATTTGTTGGGTTCCGAATGAAAACGTAACCTTTCCTGTAGTCGCGCCACAATTTTCTACAAATATTTTTCCTCCGGCATCATACTCCATATTGATTCCTATCTGGCCCTGTGCAAGAGACACTTGATGTATAAAAAGCAGGGAAATGAATGTCAGTAAGCCGATTAAAGATATTTTTGAGAACATATATTTCATTTAAAAAACGGATGTAAACATAATTATTTATTACGATAAGACAAAATATTTAATTACAGATACTGTTCCAGGCTTTCACTGAGTCAATTGTTACAGTTTCAGGTCCGTTGGGATTGATGGTAAGGAGGTAGTTGATTAGGTTGGTGACTTCGGCGGGAGTAAGGTCTTTGACCGGTGGCATTTCGGATGTAACGTTACCTAAGCTGTCTTTGGTACTCTTGCCGTTTTCGATGATACAAGGAATCCGGTCAGTATGATGAGAGACTATGTCAGACTTATTCAGAGCAGGGTAGAGGGCAGCTAAGCCTTCACCATTGAAACCATGGCAGTTGGCACATTGGCTATCGTAAATTCTTTTGCCCTGGGAGTATGTAGCGCAACCAGAATAGAGAATGATGCTGACAGAAAGAACCGCTAACAGCCATTTGGTCATTCGGAATCCAGCAATTGTCTTACCTTGTCCATAAGTTTATCGACATCTTTGGGATCGGTACCATTACAAAAGCCTCGAACGTGCCTATCCTCATCAACCAAAATGATGTAACCGGAATGATCAAAACCGCCTGGAGTGTTTGGATCTTCCATTACCATGCTCAGGTAATTCTTTGAGATATTGAATATATCCTCCTTTTTTCCGGTGATGAATCGCCATTTGTCATCGTTGATATGCAATTTATCGGCATAGGCCTTTAGTTTGGGTACCGAGTCATGGCGTGTATCTATGGAGTGTGAGAGGAAAGCGACCCGGTCATTATTTTCAAACTCCTTGTATATACGGAGCATTTGTCCGGTAACAATCGGGCAGATAGTGGGGCAGGAGGTAAAGAAAAAATCTGTCATATACACCTTGCCCTTAAATGTCTCGGGAGTGACAGGCCGGTTCAATTGATCGATGAAGTGGTAATCCGGAATCTGTGGTTTATCATCTTCATGTGATTTGATTCCAAGATATGGCAGTGGTTCCGGTTTGGTATTGCAAGCGACTAAGGAAAGCAGTACCAAATAAAAAAAGAAAAATTTAGAATTCATAATGCCTATGCGGCCGCCTTATTTAATGGGAGTATTCTTCAAAGTCATTTGAGCGACCTCAATACTTTCTTTCATGAGACCTCTTACGCCTTCGATCTTAGCTCTTTCTGACTCTAAGAAATTCAACTTATTTTTCTCGGTCTGAATAGTATCGTAGTTTTCTTTGAAACTGGACATCCAGTCAGACATGATATTATCGGCTCTATTAAGCTCTGCCATGGCGTGTCTGAATTGCTTCCTATTTTCATCACTTCCTCCAAAAGTATCGATTGAATCCATTTTCATTCTGATATCCTGCTTTAGCGATTCGATATTATTCATCCAAGGCATGATTTCATCATGTACTGCCATGATTTCGTTAAACATGGGAGGCTGAGTGCTGTCAATGGTTGATATATGAGTCGCATGGGAATTGTCGCCCATATCATGTTCAGACATTTTGGCATCATTCTTACATCCTACTACAAATAGCAAGCCAACCACCAGAAAGAGATACTTTGATATGTACATAAAATGCATATTTTGTGCAAAAGTAAGTAAATTTTGAGAATCGCCACTTCATATTAAAATAATTTTAAATCATTGATATTGCATAGAAAGCGTATTGTGTTGGAAAATAATTGGATAGGAGGGATGGGCAGGTGCTCGTTTGATGGCTGGCGTTGTTTGGTGAGCTGGCGCTCGTTTGATGGCCGCTTTACTGGTGGGTATCGAATTGTTGGGTATTATATGATGAACTGAAGTTTCTGAGTAACGATTTAATCAAGGAATTTGGTTTGAGAGTGCTTGTACTATGACGTTTGATAGCTTTGCTGTTTGTTGGTTTCGCTGTTTGATGGACTACCGTCCGTTTGGTTTGTCAGATTTAGGCAATATTGTATCGTCTCTGTTTGATACTGTTTGGTTGCTCCAGGGGAAATTAATGTTAAATCATTGTATTCAATGACAATATTACATAAATTATTTATAATCAACAGATTGGATTATTGCATTTAAATATTTAATAATACATAATATACAGGTTATCCAATAGTTACAAACTCCGAAGCTTTAGTAAGATATAATGAAGTGCCAACACTTATCACTCGGCTTGCCCCAAAAAAAATATTGATGCTCGGATACCAAAATTTAGCAAAACTTTTGGAAGAACATCAATATCCTTTTGACTTTGATCAAATTTCCGGCTTAACGCTTTTCAGCCGTTGGACGTACCGGAATAGGAACAGCATTGGACTTTAACAGTTTTTGCGCTTCCTCCACAGCACGTATAAGCTGGACATCTTTGCCTGCATACATCGCTCCCAAATCCTCCTGAACTACAATATCGGGATCGACTCCATGACCTTCGCTAAACCATGTTCCGTCCGGATTATACATCCTAAATGTAGGTACTGTCACTACGCCGCCATCAATTAAAGAGGGAGCACCACTAATGCCTATAAGACCACCCCATGTTCTTGTTCCGATCAGTGGACCCAATCCACGTTTGCGAAAATAATCAGGGAATGCATCTCCACCTGAACCAGACCATCCATTGATCAACATTACCTTTGGCCCAAAATTGCCTGCAGGTGGCCACTTCCATGGTTGTCCATCTCTTGTCGCCCAGTATGCCAATGGCTTTCTATCTAGCATCTCAATAAAACGGTCGGGAATCTGACCACCATTATTAAACCTTTCATCGATGATGAGAGCTTTCTTATCTAACTGGGCACTAAACATACGCATCAGCTCCATCTGCCCATCTCTGCCTGTACTTGGGACATAGATATAACCTACATCACCATCGGTCGCCTGATCGACATATTTTCTCATATTCTCTATCCACTCAAGATTGCGAAGTCGATATTCATCACTCATGGTTTCTACAATAGCCTTCTTCGCACTCTCAAAATCCGGTCGATTATTATAGGTAAGTTCAACCGTCTTTCCTGCCAATCCGGCAAAGGCCGCAAATGGTTCGGTGGCGGTAGTGATAGGGATACCATTCACTGCAAGGATATAATCACCTTCCTTTATTTTGACACCCGGCCGATCAAGTGGTGAACGTATCTCATTGTCCCAATCTGCCCCATGTACGATGTGTCCAACTTTATAATAGGTACCTGCAGCTTGCCAGTTAATCCCCAGATAGCCTGTATTGGTGTTTTGTGAGCTTTCGACATCACCTCCACTGATATAAGTATGAGAGGCATTCAATTCTCCGATGATGTCGCCAATGATAGCATTGACATCTTCCCGAGTATTGGCACTCTCCAACACTTTTAAGTATTTGGTCTTTACGGAAGCCCAATCCACACCGTGCATATTTTTGTCGTAAAAATAATCTCGCTGCAAACGCCATACCTCAGTTACGATTTGCTTCCATTCTTTCTTGGGATCGATGGTTGACATCATTTCTCCGGTACGGATAGCGTCCTCAGCTTTGGCATTTTCTCTGGCATCAATGATATAGTATTTGCCGCTCTTTTCGATGAGCATTTTTGATGCATCGGCCGATAAAATATAATAGGAGGCATTGTCGATCACTTGCTTTTCCTTTCGCTCATCAATGTCGAAGTATTTAATGGCCGGTTCACCATTGGCACCTGTATTGGCGCCTCTTACATAAAATATTTTGCCTTTAGCCATTTGTGGACTCCATATATTTCCGGCGTCAACAGGCAAAATTTCCATCCGTTTTTCCAGTCCGTCAAAATCTATCTTAATCTCTGGAACTGCAGCATTAGTGGCAGTTTGCTCCGGCTTGGTATTCTTATTTTTATTGCTTTTTTTGTCGGAAGCATTCTTGTCTTTTTGTTTGACAGGGCCATCGTCCTTCTTATTTATGGCGATAGTATCGTTTTTGACCTGCAATAAAACACTACTGTCTTTTTGAAGGGCGATGACTGCCAGTTGGATTGAATTATTATACACAAAGGTATTGTCATAATCGCTGTATTCCGGAGTAAATGACTGGCGTGTGGTAAAAACTAAATACTTTCCAGCCGGATCGAAGGAAGGACTTGTACAACTATAAAAACCATCTGTGGCTTGATGCCTTTCTTTGTTTTTATAATCATAGATAAAGATTGCGTTATTATTATTGGGAAGATCCTTAGCATAGGTGTAATACCGACTATCCGATGACCAATTGCCGGTGAAGCCCATGAGTGAGCCGTGTGTAGTGGCCACCAACATGTGATCGACATCTACCGTCTGTTTAGTCTCCTTGTCGTATATTTTTATACTGCCGGTTTGGTCTATAAAGCTAATTTTCTTACTATCCGGTGACCAAGTCAGCAAATATCGAAATCCAGGCCCATAATTGGTCAAGATTGTTTCTTTGCCATTGCCGGATTGATCCCTAATACATAATTCATATTCACCACTTTTATCTGACCAATAAGCCAGCATAGAACCATCAGGAGAAAAAGCGGGTGAGCGTTCTGCAACGCCGGAAGTATTAGTGAGGTTTTTTACATATCCGTCTTTTGCCGGAAGGGAAAACAAGTCGCCCCTTGCATTGACGACAACCCGATGGGCATCAGGACTGATATTAACATCCTCGATAAACCGATCGACACGCTCTGTTTTGGGCTTAATTGTATTTTGATCAGAAACTATTTGGACGGTAATCACCTTGTCTTGTCCACCATCAATCGTATAAAGGTGCAATTCTGAACCAAGTAAATACACTATCTGGCCACTACCCAAAGCGGGCATCTTGATATCCAGTTCGGTATGGTGGGTCAGCTGTGAGAATTGTTTTGACTGAGGATTATATTTCCAAAGATTCATCCTTTGCTCGGGGCCATTGTCGGTGATAAAGTACAGATTGTCACCATACCACATTGGAAATTCTTCGCTCCCACCTTCTAATGGAGTGATTCTATATGAAGTATTGGTCTGGAAGTCGTAAATATGGATATTGCCCTTCATACCGCCCTTATAACGCTTCCAGGTTCTATTGGCCTGAGATAAAATATTGACTGCCATATATCTTCCATCGGGGCTAAATGACCCGTTTTCAGCATAAGCAAACGGCATTTTCTCTACAACACCGCCGGAATCAGCCACTTGATAGAACTGATTGAAGCGCATCTTGCCACTCTCTCTTGCTGAGGCAAATACTATTTTCTTTCCATCATTAGTCCAGTCGATGACCCTATCCATATAGCCGTGTGACGTAAGTCTATCAGGAACGCCACCGCCGACCGGTATGACATATACATCATAGTTGCCGTCATAATTGGCGGTAAAAGCAATCTTATTGCCATCCGGAGAAAACTTGGCATAGGATTCTACACCTGGCGTAGTCGTCAACCGTGTGGCTGTCCCACCGTTTTTATCTACTGTCCACAAATCATTGGCATAGGTAAATAAAATCTGCTTATCGGACACATCAGGATATTGCATCAAAGCAGGATTGACCTGTGCCGATGTCCATTGTCCGAGAGCGGTCATCAAAAAGAAAAGTAAAGTTACCTTAGGCATAAAATTGAATTTTTTTTGTGTGTAAAACAGGATTATCTGTCCATAATTTTCTAAGTGTCAAGTTAATCAAAAAAAGTTGCATCAGAATTACAACCTTTCATTGAAATCGTATCAGATTAGCACTTTCCACTATTCACTAATCACTATTCACTATTAGTTTAATACGATTCAATCGATTGAAAAGTTACATTTTCATTCAATCATTAATTGTTATGTGAATATAGGTATTTAAATCATTCTCATCGGAATTTTTATACAAACAATTAAAATTCACTGACTAAAATAAGTTGTCACCGAAATCAGAATGTAGGCATACTGGTTAAATGACTCAAAAATCAAGATTTGGAATGTTTTAATGCCGTTATGATAAAATAAATTGAAGGCAAACAATCAAAGTTAAAATCAAGGTGGCATGTAATCTTTCTGAGTAGAAGCGACTGCATTAACCTGTCTTAATTGATTTTGACAGATTTTGCGGTCGCATACGTTTGATATTCAATGGCAAAAATTGCAATCAAAAATAGATAAGAAGTGAGTTTGATTGCTGTTCAGTTCCATTTATCCGGCAGTCCGCTGATTTGACCTACAACTCCTTGCTCAAATAGGCAGTCGATAAATTGCTCATTCCTAAACTCGGCTTCATCCGGAAACCAATATTTTAACTCATAGAAAAAATCGCTATAATATTTCCTTTCTGAATATTCAATAACTCTACCCGGGGGATATAGTGATAAACTTGTAAAATATACTTTAGCGGCAATGCAACTGTCCTTCACATTTTTTCCGATCTCTATTCTTAACAAATCCGTCTTAAAATCGATTTTTGGTACATTGTTGTTCTTATTGATTTTTTCAATTATTTCAGACTTTAAAGTGTCTAAAGAGGCTTCGGAGCTATACCATTTCCTATATTGTCCTGCCCTATACCTATTATCCTCCCAAGCATAAGGGCTGAATTCAAACCACAGGATGGGAGCGCCATCTTCATTTTCACCGGATACTACCTCAAAGTTGGCATTATCAAAAACTATAAAATCTTCATCGATACCTTTGACCCGAAATCGTGCCGGCTGATAGGAATTTGGAATGTTGAAGGTCGTAATTATGGATTTTGTATATACTGCCTTACTTTCAGTCTCACATTGTCTGTCGGTGCAGCAAAAAAACAGTAGTAATAGACAAAACAAAAGTAATTTATTCATAACAGGTTTGGCTATATTGACATATTTCATGCTCACTTAAACTCAAAGTAAAATTATCAAGGTTTAAAAAATACTCAAAAAACTCTGAATATTTCGACCGGAATCGGTGGCTCAGTTTGCCCGGGAATATTCAGAATATATCTAAAAGCTAAAAATTGCCAAAATATTGTCCTACTTTGATGTAAATTAAGTTAATAGACAGATGCATTCGAGAAGGAATTGATTTTTTTATGACGGCAATATCATGCTGCCTATAAGTTATTTTAAGGAATATCCAAGCTGTTTAGAAAATTTATTGGAAAGTCTTACCGAAAATACCCTCCACCGTCAGATTACTACCTCCAGTCTCCATTGCCCCACCTGCAACATAATAAGCGGCCGCGTCATTGACCTGATCTCAATATTGACTAATCATATCTTCCAGATTGCTAAAATTCTGAAGGCCGGCATCCCAATCTAACCCGATATTCATAGCAAAAATAGAATATCTTTTCTTTTGGTATAAATTTACACCAAGTCCAATATAATAATGCTCTAAAATATCAGATACCTTTTTAAGTGAAGGGTTGTTATTGTTGCAATACATTTAAAACAATAGAATTCAGCCAATAACTACATAAGTTTAAAATAGGTGGCTTGATTTCAGGAATTCAGTATTGCCCAATATATCCAAAAGAATTAGCGAAAATTATAAAAGCCTCAGAAATAATTACAAATATTTCAAAAATAAATATATATAATAATCTATTCCTTTTAAAAAAACCATAAATGTATAAACAAAGAAATATTCCCACTGAGTGTGGGTTAACTTTAGCTTCTATAGGTATTAAATGTTTTGAAGTAAATAAATAATTCAACTGCCAATATACAATTATAAAAGTCCAAATAGTAAATAGAATAAATGGAATTGATTTTTTCATGGCTCCAATTTTATGGATTCCTCAAGCTTTTTAAAGAAGCGCCATCCCACGTTATTGGAACTTTGCCTTATTTTTTTATGGTTTTAGGCTGAATAATTTAGAAAAAAATTCATGCCGAATATGCATATAATACGTAGATTATCAGTATATTAATGTGTCCTTAAAAGCTGCATTCATGAGTAAAGGTAAAATAATTTTTTCGCATACGGAACTATTTGTAAATCTTTTTATCAAACCTCACTTTTTGGCCTTTCTAACTTTGGAAAGAAAAAAGTACAATTTAGCCCTGAACAAATATTCAGCGATGGAAGATTACTGTTTTTAAAAGAGGGAGAAAAGAATATAGGACTGATAGACCGGATGGTCAATGCCCTTAACTTGACTTTACTAATGCATCACTCCAAATATTAGCCCTTTTATGTTAGATTTCTGACTATTTGACCGCCTGATACTTCCAATTTATTTCGTCTTCCACTTTCGATTATAAATGTTACTAAATCAAATTTTCGATTTCTAAACAAGGAATCGATTAGGGAATTCCATAACAAGAAGATTTCACCTTCTGAATCTTTAATTTGCGGTATGAAATAATAATATCTCGATCCTTTATTCATTTCAAACAAATCCCATTCCCCATTTACGATTTCTTTTACTACTGCACCAATATATATTCCAAGACTTGTGTTTATATTGGAATTTTCTTTTATCTTTTTTTTGCCAAACTTCATCAAATCTTTATTTAGCTTATTCAGATAATCGATATTGGCCGTGACTTCAAAATCACGCCCAATCATTTCTTCTAAAGTACTTATAAACTTTTTATATCCTGTTTTAATATTTAGCATCTCCTCTTTGTAACCTTCAAGGACGCTGCCCGATCTAATCTCGTCTATTCTGTCTTGATCCACAAACTCTAAACAATCAGCAAGACTTTCAAAAACAGCACCCGTGGTTGAATCAAATGGCAGGAGGACACCTCCACCGTTTTTTAATTTAAAAACAGCACAGGATTCTATTTCTTCTAATCTATTAGATATTTTAGGACTATCCTTATAAGCTATATCATAAGCTTCCATCATGGGCATTATTGTATATTTCATAGCTATATTTTTATTACAAAAAAAGTAATGTTGTGTATATCAATTTCTACAAAACCAAAGAAACAGGTCAAATAATTCGACTGAGACCAGTACATCTTAGAACCAGATGTATTGGATAGCCCAATTTTATAAAATGTGTCGCAATCATTTTCCGTACATCTTTAGTAAGGACTTTTTTTTAAAAGCTCTTCCGGGATCATTAGCTTCAATTCCTTCTCTACAATGATCAGTTTCAGACGCTTATCCTCTTCGATAAGATACTTATTATCCGTGCTTACTTGGCTTTTCTCATTGTCCTCAAAGGCGCTTTCGCCTAATGCTTCAAATTTTTCTTTCCACTTGTAAAATCTGGTCATCGATATTTGAAATTGACGGCGTGTAGCCGATACCCCTTCTTTCTTGTACATGGCAAGCGCAGCTAATTTCTCGCTCTTTTGCCATTTTCTCTTGTGTGTACTCATACTTCAAATTTAGTTAAACATTAAAACTTCTTTAGTTTATTTTTTGTCCAACTATTTAAGGGGTCAGAGAGAAATGACAAACTAATTTTATATACCAATTCTTTTACTTCTATTAATTTCACAACTTACGGTTTTGTTATAATATTATAATTGCCCCCAACTGTTCCATCTCCAATAGTATTTAGATATTTTACAACATTTAATTGTGCGCCCTGAGGAAACGGGTTGACGCCTTGTCCAAATTTCTTACTCCGCAACTCAAAGGTGGTGTTTTCATTCACAAGCTCCTGTAGAAATGTATTTTGTCTCTGTGTAAATGGTGCATTAACGCTTAGCTTACTTTCGTCCACAACTATTTCATACTTGGTCTGCCCATTAACGACAACCTCTTTCCCCCGAATTGCACAGCTATCAGTTGCCCGCCCTGATCGGGATCTGGTCAGTCAAAATACCACTCTCTAGACTAAATCTTTCGTTTCATTCGGATTTTTCCACCATGGAATTGTTTTTCCTCGCTTTGATTTTGGAAGATTACTTTGAAATACTTCTTCTATTTTCTGATCAAATAATATACTAATTGTTGCTTCATCAAATTTACCTTTTTCAATCTTGAAATGAATCTGATTATATTGGCCTACTTGGTTAACTTCGCACACAAACTTTAAGACGGCTGTTGTAAACTCCCAATCCCGTCTTAAGCTGATCTCTAAAGGTTCTTTATTCCCATTTTCAAACCGTGAAACAATATTATATCCTTTATTTATAAATGGAGGAAATTCAATTATTGCTTCATATAAAATCCAAACATCCGAATTCAGATTCTCTAACAATCTAATAAATTGATCTTTTATTTCAGTCAGTTTCATTTATATTTATTTGCTTAGTTAATATGGGTATATTCTTTTTTTACCTTATTGATATAAGCCTCAACTTCGAATCCAATAGGTCTCCCATTCGATCCATATACAACTTCAATTTTTACATTTTTAATATTTCCATTTGTATTCAAAGCATTTGCCCATTCCTGCTCCATTTGCGCCCAAGAACCGCCCGACTGATTAATGCTCTTTTTCCTTGGAATCAGGTTAATTTGCTCGCCGAGACCACCGAATTGCACAGCTATCAGTTGCCCGCCCTGATCGGGATCTGGTCAGTCAAAATACCACACTCTAAACTAAATCTTTCGTTTCATTCGGATTTTTCCACCATGGAATTGTTTTTCCTCGCTTTGATTTTGGAAGATTATTATTAAAGTTATCAACGATTTCTTGACTATATATAATATTTATAACCATAGCAGCTTGTAAATCTCTTTTAGCTGAAAAGATAATTCTATTGTATAACCTAACTTGATTAACCTCCGTAATAAACTTATACAAGTTAAAATTAAATTTTTCATCCCCGAACAACCCTAATCTTACTTTATTTCCCGCTTCATCATAAAAACTCTGACTTCCTGTCCACCCTTTACTTACATAGGGAGGAAAATCAAAAATTAATTCAGTAGAAAACCATTGAGAATTGTCCAAATCACCAAGAATTCTACAAATTTCTTTTCTTATAATATCTATTTTTTCTTTCATTCTAATTTATATAATTATAGGGTTTTGTAATACCATTTACATCTGCCAGTACATTGAAACCCGTGGGTCTTCCATTACTACCGTAAATGATATTTATCTCAATATTTGATACAGTTCCGTTTGCATTTAAAGCATTCGCCTACCCCTGCTCTATTTTCACATAGGCCACCTGACTGATTAATACTCATAAAATCATATCCATGAATCTATCGATCTATTATTTTATATTGCAATCGAATATCTTTCCTAAACATCAACACTATTTTCTTCCAACCCTTGGTCTCTTCTAACATAAATTCGTTCAATAGCCTATCCGACACATTCAACATATATATTGTATCTCCCGGTTGTAATCTCTGCATATCACTTTTATCTTCATATAATGAATAGAAAAACTCTCCGGAATGTACTGTCTTACCTTCTTCATTTTGGTATTTAGATAGTATTTCAACTAGCCAAATATAATCATCAGGTGCATTATGTTCAAGACAACCTACTAGATTTTCAACAAGATATGTTGCTGTTATTTCTTCTGGTTCGGGTGTTAAATCGGGTTGAACTTCTTCATTTCTATATTCATAGTTGACGATATACCTTCCGTCTCTCTGGACTGTCACGAAAATACTGTCAAACGGTACATCGGGGTTTTCTGCTGCATAGCGAGCCACAATCAAGTCGTACAACTCCTTCATACCCTCACTAACTTCTAGTTGTGCCGTAGTTTCCTCTGCCTGAAAGCCTGCTTCCTTATCTTCCAGCGATGGAAACAAAAACAGATCACAGTGAGTGGTAAAAACACCATCGACCTTCTTTATCCAATAAAATGCGCCATCCCATAGCGGGTCTTCAGGGTAGAATACCGCTCTATTCAGCTCAGTAATTAAAGTCTCGACAGGCTGGTTCCGGTCAATAACAAATTGAACCGTAGTCTTAGGAAGTTTTATGACTCCCTGTATCTCTTCCATAGTATGACTTGACTCTTCCAAAGGAGGAAGATACCACGCGCGTATCTTACCCTTCTTTGATTTAGGAAGGTACATCTCGAATTCATCTTGAACCGATTGATCCCAGGATTCAGTAAATTCTACAAACTTTCTATCTTTAAAAATAAAAGTAAGTTTATTAATTTTCCTACTTAAATTCAAAGCCTTAAAAAACTGTACAAATAACTCTGAATTACTTAAAGTAAAGTAATCATAATCAATTATTTCGCTATTCTCATTTCTAAATACTTGAGGGTATTTAAAAGACGGCGAAACTCCCGACGCTGCAATAATTGAAAATTCTCCATTTTCCCAATCAATAACATTGCCTTGCAAATTATCTAAAATTATTTCAGAAGTTTTTAATATAAATTCTTGATTCATAATTTTTAATTTAAATGCTGAGATGGTGGTACTGATACTCCATTTTCTTTCCAGTTTACAGTAAACTTAGTAGGTCTTCCACTACCACCATACTCAATATCAATCTTCACCTCCGAAATATTTATTCCGTTCTGCATCTTTGTAGCCCAAACATTTTCCATAAGATTCCAGTCTCCACCGGATTGGTTTAAACTTTTCTTCATGGGAACCAGATTGATCTGCTCTCCGGGTCCTCCAAATCTTGACCCGATTAAATGCCCACCTTGATCCTAATTTTGACCGTCAAAATACCGTTTTCTATTCCAGACCCTTTGTTTCTTCAGGATTTTCCACCATGGAATTGTTTTTCCTCGCTTTGATTTTGGAAGATTATTATTAAAATTATCAACGATTTCTTGACTATATATAATATTTAAAACCACATCATCTTGTAAATCTTTTTTAGCTTAAAAGATAATTCTATTGTATAACCCAACTTCAAAGTACATGACAAAACTTAACATATAAATAATCTTCATATATTGCAGTTTGATTTAGAGATTGTAAAACTACACATATGAAGATTAAAGGACAAGGTAATAATTTTATTGATGAATTCAAAATTCTGATGCTAAAAGTTCAGTTGCAACAGAGAAAAATTTATCAAATTGATAATTAAGGCATTGGTGGATTGCGTGGAATTGAACTACGTCAAGCTAGCTTGTAAAAATGATTACAACAGCACAGAATAACTCGAATTACAGGCAAATTCAGCGTTTTGTTTGGTTGATAGAAAAGGGTAAACACATCGTCAAGATTAAAAAACAAGGAAGACCAGAAAAATCAATATTTAGAGGGGTATTGGAACACCTATGTCGAATGATATCAACCGATTATAATATTTCCCCTTTTACGTTTTGTCATGTATTTAGAAAACAGATTTCAAATTTCTCGCTAGAAATGCCTATTCATCTTCAGGCACAATATCTTTATATTTACTATATTTTTTAATCCAACCTTCACTACCATGGAGTTTCCAGAGAAGCATACCAGCCGCTTCAACTATGTCAATTTTGTGTCCATCATTTTCATAATATAATTTCAATTCTTTGTTTTCTTCAAACATTACTAAAAATTGGAAAACAATATCTTTAGAAATTAAAAATATTAGTTTTTTTAAATCAACAATTTGTTTTTCGTCTAAATCTAATAATAAATTACTAAACTCACCTTTTGACAAAAAAGAGTCAGGTAAATGATCCATGTATTCAAGACCACGATCTAATGTATATTCTATAAGAATTTTACCGAATTGCTCTGTTAATGTTTGATTTTCTTTCATATTATTTAATTCAATTACCCCAAGGATTCTTAACAATTGACGTAACTCCTTTATTTTTTAAATCATCCAAACTCTTAATGACCCAGCCTTGAGCTACATTTAAAGGAATACCAGCCTGTACCATTGCCTGAGTTTCTATTGGCTTTTCTAGTGCATTATTACACCAAACATGCGCTAAATCAACGAACCATAAGGTTTGCTTTAAAGGCCCTTTAGATATTTTGTCATGTACTTAGGAAATAATGTTTAATCAATAGTAAGAATCGGATCACTATTAATGAGACATTGTAATAAATCATCTTCTTTCCATCCCAATTTATTCGGAATTCTGTATTTAATTATGTATCCAAATCCATCATTGGTATAGTGTACTTCTTCTATCGCTAATATTGTTTCAGTATCATTAATACTTTTGAAGGCAGGAGTATAAATTCTTTCAGAAATTCTTTTGCTATATACTGAAGAATCTTGATTAAAAAAGACTTTTGAAAAATAGATTTTCTTTTCATAAGTAACATCAATGGCCGTATCTATCTCAACTTGACGTTTAACTAATTGAAATAAACTATCCAAAGGCATAGGTCTTTCGTACGCATTTGAGTATCCCACATCCAGTTTGAAATTGATTCTTTCATAAATCAAAGAACTGTTTTGGATGGAGTCAATTAACAATATATAATCATCTATATCATAATAATAAAAGTTTAAATCGTTCTTTTTTATCAATTCTTTAATCAACTATTTATAATGAATGGGTTTCTTTTTCCAAAATATTTCATGCTCTTTGGCAAAATTTTATTTAAATCCTCAACTGTCATTATTCGAAGCTCTTTATAAACTCTCGCTAACTGCACCGTTTCACATAATTTAACATATTCAGTCTGGGTTAATATATCTTTTATCGGTGGGAGTTCTTCCGGGCGCATATGAAACATAAAGGTAGTTCCGTAAGTATCTGGATTTTGAATGGATAACTCAAAGAATTTTTTTCTATAAATTACATTATAAAATACAAAATTTAGTATATTTTCTTCACTCAATTCACCATACACAATTACCTTTGATAAATAATAGGCTCTTTTGCTAAACGAATAATAAATTTTATCAAGAATATCCATTTTTAATTCTTGTGAAATAGGAGTAAGCATACTCCCATTAGAATAGAACTCATCTGCCAGTGCACGTGCCAATTTCCAATATTCTTTGTCCGTCATATTTCGATTCTTTATATCGTGCTCTTCACTATCCTCGGATATAAGTGTCCTATCTTTACTTAGCTCATATCCCACTCTTCGAACGGCATTATCCAATGAAATTTTCTTTTTCTCTGATAGGAATTCCGCAATATTATTTAGTTCGATTAAGTTCTCAGAAATATATTCATTAAGAGCCTCAATATATTCATCAGAATCTTCCATTGCATTTAAACTTGACAAGCCTATTTGATTCCGGATTATAAATTGTTCTTTCGTTTTTTCAGGCGCATAACTGACTATGAGGTTATTGAGTGCCTCTATGTCTTTTTTCAATTTCTCTTTTAATATCCAAACCATTTTTTCATTCTTTCAATTGAGCTAAGTTTATTCCACAGTTTTTCAATATCAGTAGTTCCATACCCAGTATAAGGATACTTTTCACCCCAAGCTAATGAGCTTAACCAATGATATAAATATCCCATTGGATTAGATTTTGCCACTCCCCTTATTTTATTAACACATTTAGAGTTTGGCCTCCTTTCTGAATCTAACATAGCCCCGCCATAATAATCAATTAATTGTTGTTCCCTGCCACGTATTGCCCAGTATCCTACTGGGTATCCCTGAATCGATTTATCTACGTTAACAATATATCCTCTGGGAACGGCATGATGTGTTTTCAATCTGTCATCTAAGATTTCTCCCGGCACTTTAAATCCAGATGTTCTGCCACAGTAATACTCATTTGAGTGAGGATTATAGGCCACATATGTTATATATACCCTTTGTGTTAGGTCATATGTCACAACTGCTGCCGCCGCAGCTGCTATAACTACATCTGCAACTGGAAGAGGACCATCAACGGCCGCCAAAGGAATAGCGGGAACCACATATGATAGATAAGAATCCTCATTAGGATTATAATTATCATTCCAAATTTCTTTCATCCAATCTGGACAATCAGGACAATCATCAACATCCTCTTCATTTTGTATATCTAGCAAATAAGAAAAATCTTGATGCAAATTGACATCTACCGAGGTTGGAGAGATATATAAAAAAGGATTTGTAGAATAATTATCAATAAAATAAATCATTCCTCCTTTTTGATTTTTAATTTCCTTTGCAATCGAAAAGAAACTATTGTCCATCACATTGTTAAAATCTAAAATATAAATATTAAAAGAGCCATTTATATTACTTCCTACATTTGAATTTAACATTGTGGCAAGCGAAAAAAAGTTTTCATTCAAATCTATATTATATTCAACATAATTAATGATTGAACCGGATCTATAACTTAATTCATTTTCTTTAAGAGAATTAATTACACAATTATATTCTGCAATTCTATTGGCTGGGTCAATATTTATAGGGATTTTAATATAATCATTATCAGTTAAATATTTTAAAAATTCCGTAGGATTATATAGGCAATTTGAACAATAAATATCTCTAAAACCTTCCTGACAACATTCTGCGATTTGTCTTATGATTTTGCGAAATTCTTCAATCCCCCTTGTTGGTAGGTCCTCAACAGTTTGCCCATTTAAACTACTCTGTATCTTGCTAGTTAAGGAGTTGAAATAATTAGAACCCATTTCATCTAGACATCCAAACAAATCACCTGTGACTGGCAACTTTAAATCGACCCTCCATTTGTTTTTACTGCTGCTTCCATATTCCATAACCAGAAGTAAGTAATAATCACTTTCAAGTCCTGCCATCGTCTTCAACTTAAGCCAAGCCTCTTCAATCCCTCCTGTAGTGTAACCTAAAATCGGATAAATAGCTCCTTCTATTACTTTAAACTGGCTCTGAAATTCTGTTGGAAAAGCCGCCACCAAGCTATCCGCCGCTCGCTCCAGTTCAGCCAGCTCTGACGCAGAAGGACCCATGCCCGACGGATCATCCAATAATATGTACGAGGTGGACTGTGCTATTCCAACCTGAACTTTGAATAATGTTATAAACAATGTGACGAGTGTCAGTAACTTATTGTGAATCATGGTATGGTGTATTAGTGATAAAAATACTTAAGGATGTTAACTGATGGATATAGTTCCTCTGATCAGACTTTTATAGTTTTACAAATTTTGAAATATATGTCTTTTGATTACCTGAGATGCGTATGCCGTATATTCCTGTCGGAAGAACAGAGACATCTACGGTGTTGTCGATGTTTCGGCGCTTTAGCACGCTTTTGCCTGAGATGTCCAGTATCTCTACGATACCTGCCGGAATGTCATCCGGAAGCTGAATAAAATCTCTTGTCGGATTAGGGCTGACTGTCAATGCTATTGTATTTACTGCATTTGAAGAATTCGTTGCATTTGGGTCAAATATATACAGCTCACTCCCGGTAGCTGTTGTATTTCCTATAAAAAACAGGTATTTATCTCCCGCTGTGACCTGCTCTGCCGCCATACCGTCCTGCCCGGGAAAAAAATCATATTGTTTGAAATCATTCGCCCCTGTACCACATTCCCACAACTCATTTCCATTTACGTTGGTCCAGCCAAACGAATACAATTTATTATTAAACGCGATCAACTGGTCGCCTAAGGTTGCCTCATCTCCATACTGGGCTGTTATGGCTGGATAGTTATACACCTCTGATACCGTATTACCGTCTGTTGTGTATATTCTTCGCTCTATCATGCTATAAAAATATACCTGCCCTTCATACACTGTCATCCTCACCGGCAACAGGCCATCTTCCGACTGGTCTATCCTTCGCGTGCCCGCTTTTGTTCCGTCCGTTACATACAACCAGCCATATCCAAGGTCTTCCGGTTTCGCGTTAAAATAAAGCTTATTACCCAATACTACCGACCCCTTGTCAAAATCAAAAGATTCATACTTATACAGGTCTTCCAGATGCATGGTGCCCGATGAAGTACCATCCGTTACCCACAGTCCATCCTCACCTGCCTCCTGATCATTGTAAACGGTAAATACCAGCTTCCCGTTTACTTCTGTAAAATTAGGGTTTTTACTGCCCGATACAAAAGTGCCTGACAGCGTTTTCACCCTGACCGTACCCGCCTGGGTGCCGTCTGACTTATATAGCGACAATCCGTCAAAAAAATCTCCCTCCAAAGTATATAATTCATCGTTATATACCGCAAGGCCATACAATTGGCCCAGGCTGGCCACCAGTGTATATGTATTGGCCGGAATATTGAGCCTGATCAGATAGAATCCCGCTTTTATATAGTAATCCCCCTTCATAAGCACAACCTCGTCAAACCATACATCCAACTGTATATTACATATCTGGGTCACCGTATTCTGAACCGGATCGACTTCATAACCCAATGCATGGCTGCCATTGCTGATAAACAAAGTTACTTTCGCCCCCTGCTCAAACGACCTGATGAAATCATCGTCTGTATCGAAGGAATGCAAAACCTCTGTACCCGCGCTTGTACCGTCAGAGATCATAAGATCCCAGCCTGCTGTCGTGTTAAGTCTGAAAAGGAGCTTTTCTCCACTCGCTCTTATGATAGTGATAGCAGAGCTTTCGCTTCCCGGAGTTAGATCCTTAACTAACTTTATATCCTGCCCGTAAACCAATAATGCAGTAATCGTAAGTAAAACTGTAAGTAAATTTTTCATCTTAATATTTTAGTTTTTAAAAATAATTATGGAATATAGTTAACTGATACTTCATCGCTCATTTTGCTCATGCTCCCATCCCAGTATAGGATCTGTAATTTATACCGGTATGTTTTGGTCTGACCAAACAACAGGTCTTTATCTATATAGGCTTGCTTATATGAAGTCATCTTGTTACAAAGATAATTGCTAAAATATATTCTGTTAAGTAAAAATAAGCCGGCAGTTCCTAAAATCAAAATACCTAATCGTCACATTTTAATACTCTTTTCAGTAATTATCTTACTTTTTCCAGTATAATTTTTGGGTAATCTGAGCAAATAACAATCTAACTGTTTGGATATTTCCAACAATAAAGGAAGGTAAGACTTATCTACGGTATTTAGAAACATGGCCAATCCGAAATTTCTATTCGAATAGTACTGCAACATCAAAGTATAATCGTAAACCAGTAAACTATTATTAGGAGACAAGGGTTCATCAACAAAGATCACTTCACACCATTCGTTAAAATTGAAATAGGCAGTCAATGGCATATCTTGTCCCCGAAATCTTTCTGAAAAAGAATAAGTATCACTGTTCCATGTTAAACGATCTATCTTATTCAATATAGATATCCATTTGTTGTAATCAATTTGGTCTTCACTTTGATTATCTATTCTAAAGTCTCTATCTTTGGAGAAAATATAATCCATGTCATTACAATGGTTTACCTTGAATTATCCAATAAATTCTACTGAAGCTATTGAAAACTCCAACCGTTGTAATAATATGACAACTGCTTTCACAATATGGAATGCGTATGAGCTACCCATATCAAAGTTAAAATAGCCTATTCCGTTTTCGTATTCATCCATATAAAAACTATGAACCAATCCCATTGAACTATTACCGGTTTCTCTTTCTTCTTCTGTCATTTTATTATACTTTCCAATAAACTCACCCACCCATTCTTCAATACGAATGGCTTGCTGGTGTGATATGCCTTTTACCTTCATCTCTACTTCAATTCCAAAATTTAGAGTATGGGACAGTACATTAAAGGTCGGAAATTCTTCCAACTGTAGATCTTGTCTGATATCTTTCACATCTTCCGAAATATCCACCTCACGATAGTTCGTATAATCAAAATCGCCCATCTATTCCAATACAATGCTATCGGGCACTTCTTCTGTACACAATAAATGTTTGTTTGAGACGGGGTCATGCCACCTGATTGTAGTTGTTACCTCATTTCAATAAATTGATCTTCTATCCATACACATCCAGCAATACATATTACCGTAATTTATGCCGTCAATCGTATTGTAGTAAATTTGTTCTTCTTGAGGAATACCTAAAACTTCAATTACATATGCTGTCTTTCTATTTAATTGTATTCCTGTCAATTTGATAAACTTGACAAACAATTGTTTGTCCATTTGCTCCAACATAGATTCACTGAAATAGTCTTCTATTTGATATAACCAAGTTCTTTTAAATTTTCCCATATTTATTAGTTAGTATCATAATCAATGGTTGTCGCTGTGTATACTAAGATACAACAGGCGGTCATTAATGGTACAGTAGCTGCAAAGGCAGATCCGCCAGAAATAAGTACCTGCTGCTCCTGATAAAGCTCCACTCACACCACATGCAATGATGAATGCAATCAATTCAGGGTTGTCTTTGCAAAATTCATAAGCCATTTGTGGTGTCTTCATCATTTCTTCCAGTTTTTTACTAATTTTCCCCCAGTTAGAATTGGGTAAGGGCACTAAAACAGGCTGAGGTACTTTTTTGCCTGAGTTATCCAAAATTTCGTAAGTCAACAAACCATCTTTTATTGTCCCTTTATTATGTCTATGCACCCTGAGTTTTTTATACCAAATTTTAGAACTTCTTAAAAAGAATAACCAAAACAGATATAGAGTAAATTACTTTAGTTTTTTATTCTTCCTTATTATTTCCCAAATACCAATTGATTTTATAACCTGTCCTTTTGTATTCTTTCATACTTTCCCAATCAATTAAATAATCACAATAAGTAATTATTTGCTTTTTATTTCTTTTTAAATAGTTATAAGAAAAGTAGAAAGTCGCTTCGCTGTCAAAGTCATCAGAAACAGCCAATCTATATAATCCTGAAAATTGAATTATTTCACCATACATATGTTTGAATTTCATGTCCACCCAATATTCATTATCATATGCGTTGGATTCTAACTTATTAATAGTTGAGATATAAAATATCATATTTCTGTGACCATCTGTTTTAGCAAAAAATCCAATTTCCGTATTTTCCTTATTTTGAAATTCACTAAATTTAAAATTTTGAAAATTAGACCGGTAAAAGCCAATGTTGGATAAAAACGCTGCATCAACTATATCCAATAATATGGTTTTTTGTGATACAGCTTTTTTAGACCAGATAATTATACCAGTTGACATTATTTTAAAGCATTTTTCAGATTATTCGTTGATCCATGTACAACCTCAACTGTTATTCCATAAAGATCAGTCATTTTTCTTATTTCAACTAAATTGGGATCATTAAGGTTAGAAGGAGTGTCTTGAATATAAAGTATTACTTTTTTGGCATCAGGATTCATAAAATGTTCAACTCATAAGTGCGACACTACCTTCAGCTGCGAATATAGTTCATTCGGGGTTAAATAACCAAATTTTCTTACTGGTCTATTGTTGATTAAATTTACAGTGTGTGCGATTTGCTCATCGGTTATCTCCCTAAAGTCCGTTTTCTTGGGGTAAAAAGCCCTTATCAGACCGTTTTTGTCCTGAGAGGTGTACGGTCGTGTAAAATACGTGCTTGCACCGAGTTCTATTGCCACTTGTTCGTGTAAGCAGAAGGCCTGATCATTATCGAAAGTGAGTGTGTGTACAATGGTTTTTTCTTTCATTCTTTCTGTCATTATTCGGGCTATGTCGACCGCATTTTTACTATCCAACTTATCAATGGTAACTTGCAGGGTGGTTCTGTCCGCCGTAACTAAGAGTGCTGATTTGTGGTCTTTTCCCACAATCAAATCTACTTCTATATCGCCCTGCCGTTCTCTTTTATCGACTATTTCGGGACGCTCTTCTATGGAAACCCTGTTGGGGATAAGCCCTCTGGAAGATTTGTAATTCCCTCTTTTCCTGCGTCTTTTGCCGTGCCTCTGATATTTGCAAAGCTCTTTGTAGTCTTTGTTTTCGGCTTTGTTGGTGTGTTTGCAGTGCCAAATGAATTTGTAGATTGTTTCATGGCTTACGCCCTTGATGCCGTCTTTTTTCCATTGGGCGGACACCAACTCTGGGCTGTAGCGTTTTTCTGTCATCCATCCTTTGACTTGTTTTTTTAATTCGTCAGTGAACACAATCCGCTTGGGCTTTTCCTTGTGTCTTATAGATGTTTTGGCCTGTGCTTTCTCTGCGACGTACTTCTTTGCCCCTATGCCTCTTTTAGAGGTGTTACGGTTAAGCTCCCGGTATATGGTGCTTCTATGTACTCCGATAATTTTGGCAATCTCAGGCTTCGGGATACCTGCTTCATTTAAGGCTTCAATTTTGTACCTTTGTTCAGCGGTGAGCTGGGAATATTCTTTCTTTGTCATATGCTAATCACAAAGGTAGGGTTTTCCAGCTCCACCCTCTCGGGCTGTATATAGCTTCGGCTACGCCTTCGCTATATACAGCCCGAGAGGGTGGCTACGCTGTCGCACTTATTGCTTGAACTTAGGACGCCTTGTTTGGGGAAAACGGGACTAAAGGCCGAAGAGACAGATGTTAGGGAAGAGTTGGGGTGTCTCTCATCAAGCGATAATTACCTTCGCCCTCTGGAGTGCTACACTGCCGAAGTATATTATCTGTTGGTTCAAAACATCACTGACACATCAGGATTTACTATCAGTTTTGGCGGAAGTGCATCTTTTCTAAGCAGCATTGAGGAATTTGAAAGTTTGCCGACCATGAAATCCTTTTCAATATCTAAAATTGAGAATAATTTTTGTCAATACAGAGTATTGTCTTATGCCGGGTTGGGGCATCAAAATGAGATAAGTATATATCCTAATCCGGCAAATGATGTACTCAATTGGGAAGTAGTGAATGGAAATTTTTTTTCTGAAGTAGCCATATTAAGTATTCAAGGTGAGAGGATAATTACTTCTAAAGATACAGCTTCGCACAGGTTGGATATATCCCGTTTAGTACCTGGCGTATATATCCTCAGGTTGAAGGGAGAACATGCTTATCATCACAAAGTATGGGTAAAATTTTAGGAGGACATTAATATTTATCTTTATTGTAGTATTTTCTAAGTGAAGAACGTTAAGCCAGTAAAAGTGAATAGGGTAGAGTTGAAGTGCGATAATTGATTGTCTCTAATTTATTTCTAAAAAAAAGGGAATTCTTTGCGGTACTTATTGATAGTTGTTTAATACTAAGTGCCATACGACATGTACTTCTCCATCCTTGTTATATGTCCTCACCATCAATAAATGATATTTATTCCTAAGACTCGCCGTTGCTTTTATGCTTGCCAAAGACTCATTTAGACCATCGGTAGTCATGCTTAAAAACGGATATATCGCTCCTTCTATTACTTTAAATGAATCCCTTAAAGCCACTGGAAATGCCGCAATCAAGCTATCGGCTGCCTTTTCCAACTCTTCTTTCTCACCAACACTCGGACCTAATCTTGTGGGATCTTTTAACAGAATGTATAAATCTGACTGAGCATATCCCACCTGCACCACCAAGAACAAAAATACTAATGTATTCTTATTTTATTTACTAAATATACTTTCAGAGAAAATACAATCGAAAAATATGTTATTAATATCATCTCCGCGATTGGGTATTTGATATTCTATTAGTATAAAGTCTTTCTGTGTATAAACTTCTTCTCTATATTGAATAAAGCTGCTATCTATAGCTACCTGAAATATTCCACACTCTTTTAAAATAAAATAACTTGAATCATAGCTTAAACTAATATCATTCTTAATCAATTTGTAATAAGTAGCATTCTCATACAATGATGTACGTTTTTTCTTAAAATAATTATAATCCTCGTAAATTTTATCTTTGCTTCTTATCTCATAAGCAGATCTAATATCTCCTATAATTTGTATTCCATTTATAGTATCTTCTAAAAAGAAAGCCTCCGGATGAAAATTAAAAGTAAAACGGGGAAATTCTTTGTTAATAGATTTAATATAAATTTTTGTAAATCTGTTATCAGAAGGCACGTTAAGTCTAATTGGCCTGATTTCAGTATCTAGATTTATTAAAATTCTATCGCCACAATTGTTCTTTTGACATCCTAATAAACCTAAACATAAAAACACTACGATCAACTTCATATTTCAGTCATTGGTGAATCGTGACTTTATCTTATTATATTGTCTTTCCATATCCGGTGTCCTTGGAGTCGAATTTTCGATTTTAATCATAGCTCCTAGTGTTTTATAATATTTGAATGGTAAGTTCAATGCAACACTTTTACTGTATGCTTTAGTGTCCCATATCAATTTACTATAACAACCAGCTAAATTATGAGGTGTGGGTCTGCAAAGTGAACCGGCGCAAATTCCTCCCATCATCCACGCATGGCCTTCTACAAAACCTTTATCGATTCCATCTGAGGTATTATCATGTACTATTCCTGCATTGTGACCGCATGCATGAAACACTAAATACGAAACAAATTTGCTTCTGTTTCCTTCACATGCAAATGCGTCTAAATAGGCTGGAGGTATGTTAGTTTTAACAATCGACAATTTGCCACCTTCTGCATCTCCTGCTTCACAGTTTAAAATATCTGTTATAAATCCATTTGGTTGAGTTATGTAGCCTCTAAAAAATTGTAATGGATAATTTTTTGTAAATTTTGCGCTAATTAATGATATATAATTATGATAGGCAAATTTTAATATTTTTGATCCATTTTCGCCAATTATTGAAATTGCATCTTTAGTTTTAATTTTATCAAGACTTAATTTACTTTCAGAAGACGGACTATAATAATTTTTAGTAGTTATATTGATATCTATTAAGTTGAAAAAATATTTGACGCTGTCCTTTATCAAAGAGTAATTTAAATTGTAAGGATTATTACCAAGAAATACTAAATGAACTTTGGGCAGTTCATTTGAGACATCACCCACAACATTAGAACTTTCCCTAACATATAACGATCTTTCATTTTCTTCTCCGTCAATAATAATTATGTCCATACCATATAAGTATTCTGAAGTTGCATTTCTATTTGAATGACCATTTGTTGAAATACTATTAGGAGTTTGTTCCTCTAAAAAATCATAAAGTTCCGAGCAACCATTTTCTGATGTCGTATTATAATATATGAAGTTAGAATATATATTACTCATTACAGAATCCAAGCTTAAATGATAGCCTTTTTGATCTAAATAAATATCAAGTCCATCAGAGTTTCCTATAGCAGGGTCAAAAACAGTTACTTTTTTGTTAAACTTAAAGTTATTCTCTATTCCTGAATTTTCACTGTTTACAGTGACACTTGTTACTTTACGACCTCTAAATCCCGTATCAGCCAATATATTCTCAATACTTAATGCGCTTTTGGGGCAAAACACACATCCTTCTCTAAAATTAGTACCTAAAAATATATCAAACTTATCTCTCAACGATTTTATTGCTGATACAATATTGTCGTAATCAAAGGCACTTTTATTGACAATTCCGGTCATCTCTCCGAAAAACAATTGCTTTTTCACATCATCAATACAATCATAAGGTTGTCCCTTGGGCAATACTAAGTGCCAGATAATCTTAACGTTCCCCGTATTATTGTATGTTCTCACCATCAATAAATGATATTTACTCCTAAGACTCGCTGTTGTTTTTATGCTTGCCAAAGATTCATTTAGACCATTCGCGGTATTGCTAAATAACGGATATACTGCCCCTTCTATTACTTTAAAGGAATCTCTGTAAGCCAACGGAAATGCCGCAATCAAGCTATCGGCTGCCCTTTCCAACTCTTCTTTCTCACTAAGACTCGGGCCTAATCCTGTGGGGTCTTTTAACAGAATATATAAATCTGACTGAGCATATCCCATTTGCACAGCAAGGAAGGGAATCAGCACGATAGTATAAAACCTAAATCTCTTCATACATCAAAATTAATCATATATTTGGAATTGTAATATTTTGGGTTCTTTTTTGGTACATATACTTACAATAGATATAATCAACTGGTCATACGACAAGCAAGAGAAAGTCGATGAGGTTTGGATATTCAGGTGGTATTGACCCCTCTATTACTTTAAAGGAAGGTTACTTTGGAAGAAAACGTTTTACATTCCTAAAAATTTTGTGAATATTCTTAATCAAAGTGAATACTATTTGCCTTCCTTTATCTATTTCCGAAAATCACTACTTGTATTTTGTTTTAAGGTGAGCCAATATATAATTGTATTCCTTGAAATTTCTTATATTCATATTCTAATAATGAATTGGAAAAGGAGTTAAATGGAATCTCTATAATTTTCCGTAATAATAAATGTCTATTCCTGCAATAAATATGCTTTTCAAAGAGTAATATTGCTAATGATTTATTTGTCAATATTCTTGAATAAATTAAATTATAAGTAATTAAATTATTCTCAAAGGAAATATAAGCTTGATTTATTTTAAATGGAGCATCTTTTATTATTTCTTGATCAATTAGAGTAAATAAATTACTTAAATTATACTTATTCTTTTTTGATCCAGAAACTATAATTTCATATTCAATACTTTTACTTTCTGCCAGATAATATTGCGTTCTCATCCATTTATCATCCCTTAATAATTTAAAATGAGCATCATCATTTAAATTTATTAAGCAATCAAAACCTTCCGTTTTTATGAGGTTTAAGTTTGTCAATTGAGTAAAGCCAAAACTATACACAAATAAGAGGTAAAATACTAATACTATCAATTTAAGTTTATTCATATCGTTCCTTCACTCTTTCTATTATTTTGATTGGTGTTTTTATTATGAATTCCTCTAATGAATTAGCAACTACAAATGGAGCATATCCAAGATTGCTGCATAGACTATTATTGCCTAAGTTCCATAAAATAACATTTCCACTTCTCATATACCCCAATCCGTCAATTTCGTTATTAATAGCAACTAATTCCTCACATGTTCCATGAACAATATTGGCATTATGCCCTGTAGCGTGTAAAATCATGAAGGCAGTCAGTTTTAATTTGTCATTTGGGCATTTCATTGCACTTAAAGTTGAAGAATTCATGGTTCCGGTCTTTACTACAGAAATCTGTTGTTTTCCCCAACTATCACCTCTTTCGAGGTTGTTTGGATTGGTAACAAAACTATCGTGCCTGAAGTCTTCATCAAAAAAGTTGATACTTAGGATCGAATTGTAAGTTTTTTTAACAAATTCTGCTACCTTCAATCCCGTTTTCCCAACTATAGATATGGCATCTTTGTCTTTAATATTTGCCATTCCAAGGCGGGTGAGTGGTGTATAAACCTCGGAATATTCTTTCACAACAGGACTTATACCTATCAAACTATAGAAATACCTTATTTTAGTTAAAAGTTGATTCATATTCAAGCCAGTACCAGGCAATAATACTATTTGGATTCTTCCTTTAGGAAATTCAGGTAAATTTTCCAAATTAGAGCTTTCCTTGACAAACACCCACCTATTCCCATCTGTACCATCTATCACCACCACATCACATTTATAGATATATTGTGTTTCAGAATTTCTTACCTTTATTTCATCGTTGGATTTAATAGCCAGCCCATCTTCTATTTGATCATTCATAGCAATACAATCATTACTTGGCTGTGAGGTATTATAATAAGTAAATGTAAAGTAAATATCATCCATCACGGTGGCCAAATCACTGTAATAGCTATTCATATCGTCGAATACATTGATTGATTCCCCATCGGGTAGGAGGATGGACACTTTCTTATTGTACCGAAAGTTGCCGGATAGACTATCATTGCTATTGACTGTTACAGAAGTAATTTTTCGTCCTACATAGCCCTGTTCTGTCAAAACATTTTCTATAGCAAGTGCACTAGATGGACAGTAAGCACACCCTCCACCTCTAAATCCATCATATAAAAAAATATCAAATTTATCTCTCAACGATTTTATTGCTGATACAATATTGCCGTAATCAAAGGCACTTTTATTGACAATTCCGGTCATCTCACCGAAAAACAATTGCTTTTTCACTTCATCAATACAATCATAAGGTTGTCCCTTGGGCAATACTAAGTGCCAGATAATCTTAACGTTCCCTGCCTTGTTGTATGTCCTCACCATCAATAAATGATATTTACTCCTAAGGCTCGCCGTTGCTTTTATGCTTGCCAAAGACTCATTTAATCCATCGGTAGTCATGCTTAATAACGGATATATCGCTCCTTCTATTACTTTGAAGGAATCTCTGTAAGCCAACGGAAAAGTCGCAATCAAGCTATCGGCTGCCCTTTCCAACTCTTCTTTCTCACTAAGACTCGGGCCTAATCCTGTGGGGTCTTTTAACAGAATATATAAATCTGACTGAGCATATCCCATTTGCACAGCAAGGAATGAAATCAATAAAATAGTATAAAACTTAAATATCATCATACATCAAAACTAAACATATAAAAAATCTTCATATATTGTAGTTTGATTTAGCGATCGCGAACTATACTTATGAAAATTGAGAGGCAAGTTAATAGTTTTGCTGATAACTTCAAAATTCTGATGCCAAAAGTTCAATTGCAACGGATAAAAATTTATCGAACTGATAGTTAAAGCATTGGCGGATTGTCTTACCTTGCATCTATGATTACAATTACCTGTGGGGCAGTTTTTTATACTTTTAGTGGATAATATGAAATTGCTGGAGAAACAATGTTTCAAATTTTATTTCTTTATCTTACTCTTATGGCAAGATATTTGCTGTCTTAATCAGCAATTCGTTGTTTGTAATTACGATTTTTCTGCCGGATAAGTCGATAATGCCACTTCCCTTAAAGTCGGATAAAACCCTGATGACACCTTCTGTGGTTGTCCCTACATAATCTGCAAGTTCTTCCCGGCTAAGGCGGATATTAAGAGTCTGATTGTCGTTTTCAAGTCCATAAGTTGCCTTTAAGAAAAGAAGTGCTTCTGCAGTTCGCTCCCGAACACTTTTTTGTGACATGGAAACAATTTGCTCTTCGGCTCTTTTCAAGTCGTTGCTGATTAGCTTGAATACCTGCCTGCTGAGTTTGGGTTCATTCATTGCCAAGTCCAGGAAAAATTCCTTTTCAATCAGGCATACTGAACTGTCTTCCAATGCTATAGCAGAAAGTCTATATTTTTCATCCGTGATGATGGCCCTGTAACCCACCACATCACCATCTTTAGCCAATCGGATGATCTGTTCCTTCCCGTCTGATCCGACGGTAGATAGCTTGATTTTTCCAGAATAAACGCAAAAAAGACCCATAGGCCGGCTGTGCTGGGTAAAAAGATATTGGCCTTTCTTGAATACGGCACAAGATTTGTGATTGTTGATGAGATCGAGCTGGTCGTCTGATAATATCGAAAAGAGGGAATGCCCCCTGAAAGCGCAATTGAAGCAATTTTTCTGATCTATCTGACTAGGAACTTTCATAAGAAATTAAAAAACAAATATATAAATTTATTTTGAATTGAAATTACTGATTGCTTACTTTTTGAGGCTCTATTTTCTAGAATATTCTCGATTAGTTTCAGGAAATCGTCCAAATTTTGATCCTTTTCTGTGTTTGTTGTTATTTGAAAACGACCAAAGCAATCACAATGATTCCTCATTTGCCCAGTTTCATCTATAGGAGCGACCGTTCAATAGCATCATTCGTCATGTGATTGAGCTCCATAGGAGTGTATCCCCAATCATCAAAAATGCATTTAGGATTGCATGCTATATTGCAGATATATTGAAAATCGGGTGATTGGATTAGATGTTATGGGTTAAGATTATGCCACTTCGCACTTCAGTTTTTTTTAATGGTCATAGCTTCGGGTTTCATAAGGAAAAAAGTATTAACTTGGTAATTGTTAAACGGAAAGGAAATATTGATTAAAGTTAATAATCTCAATCCGTTTCAATTTTTAAGAATTTCCTTCACTTTCTGTTCGGGAATCCCGACAATTTCGGCAATAATTGAAGTATCAAGTCCATTTTTATAGCTCTTGATTACAAAAGTAATTTGAGATAGTTCAATTCCTTGTTCGATTCCTTGTTCAATTCCTTGTTCAATTCCTCTTTCAATTCCTTGTTCGATTCCTCTTTCGATTCCTTGTTCGATTCCTTGTTTTGTACCGATTTCAATACCTTCTTGGTATCCTTCGTGCTTCAGTCTTTTTGCGATGGTCATAGCTTCGGGTTTCATAAGGAAAAAAAGTATTAACTTGGTAATTGTTAAACGGAAAGGAAATATTGATTAAAGTTAATAATCTCAATCCGTTTCAATTTTTAAGAATTTCCTTCACTTTCTGTTCGGGAATCCCGACAATTTCGGCAATAATTGAAGTATCAAGTCCATTTTTATAGCTCTTGATTACAAAAGTAGCTTGAGATAGTTCGATTCCTTGTTCAATTCCTTGTTCAATTCCTTGTTCGATTCCTTGTTCGATTCCTTGTTCAATTCCTATTTCGATTCCTTGTTTTGTACCGATTTCAATACCTTCTTGGTATCCTTCGTGCTTCAGTCTTTTTGCAATGGTCATAGCTTCGGGTTTTACTTCATCAGGAAATTCATCTACTAATATATCGAATTCTTCTTTTTCCAAGTCCAGATATTTAATGGTGTAAACAAGTAATGCTTTAAAATAGTTCCTGTACTGTCCATATTCGAAAGTTATAAATGCCCGACTCAGGACAGCCTTGCTTGCCGGATCCATCAGCCTTAATAGTTGGATATATAAAGCGGTGCGTAACAATGAATTGTTCAGTTGTTCTATATTGTCAACAGAGTACTGTTTCAGATCGATATACACCCAGCTGAATTCGGGTAGATATGTTTGGAATTCATTTGGCACCTCTGTAAAGTGCGAAGATAAAGTGGGAGGATTCCATTTATGGTGCCCATGAAAATAAAGAAGGGGAACGATCAACTTGAATCCTTTTCCCTCACGACTTTGCTTCCTGTACCCTAAAGCCAGATATTCCAGCAACTGGAAGGTAACAGTATCATCCTTATACGATTTGTGTTCGATTAATACGGCAATCTCGACACCTTGATTTACGCCTTTCATGGGCACATCAAAAATCAGGTCGGTATGGCGTTTGCGCATTGTCTCAGTTAGATAGGACAATTCACTTGGCACACTTTTCTCTATATCCAACGTGGTTCTGAGGCTTTCAGGGAGAAAATGATTCAAAAATTCACGTCCGGCATCGGGATTGGAAAGAATTAGCTTGACAAATGAATCGTGGGTGATGTGTAACGTGGATGATTTAGGCATGATTTAAAATTTTGTGTAAAAATAAACATATTTTTTGAAAAACAATGATGTGTAGCGATAAAATTATGATATATAAATAATTTAAATATTTCGGAAGAAATGTTTCGTATATCTGTATATTTATGCTACCTTGCGATCCCATAATTTTAATGTAAATGGACATCAATACAATATCCACAACCGAGGCTTTTGCCGGATTTTTTGCTAGAGATGGTTTGTTCCCATGGCTTAAGTCTTTGATTGAGCAGATGGAATCGGGAAATGTATGTATCGATACTAATGTATTTTCCGAATCTCAATTCCACGATATCCAAATTCTGCAAAACCATGCACTGGTAGGCTCTCCGGAAGATAATAAACCATTCGTATTTCATAACCAAAGATTGTATATCAATCGTTATTTCCATTATGAAAAGGCTTTGGTGGAACAAATTAAAGCCTTATGTTACCCTAATGAGGTTGAAATGGTGGCAAAGGTCAGTTTTCTCCATCAACAGAAGAGTTTTATTTCAAAAAAATTATTTCAGCCAAATAATCGCTTAAAGACTACTGACTGGCAATTGGTTGCCTGCCTGAGTGCCTTTTTGAGCCGCTTTACCATAATCTCGGGAGGCCCCGGGACCGGCAAAACCACAACTGTTGCTAAGTTGCTTTATCTCTTCTTGTTGGAACATCCCGAACTGAAAATCGGAGTCTGCGCACCTACAGGCAAGGCAAGCGCACGTTTGGATGAAAGTTTTGCCAATGCTGCATCCAACTTGTCAGGGAGCGAATTTCAGGAAGATTTAGTTCAAAAAATTACCGGTCTCAAAGCACTGACCATCCACTCCATGCTGGGCTACCGACACAGCAGCATTCATTTCAAGCATCATGAAAAGAATACGCTTGATCTGGATATCCTGATTGTCGATGAATGTTCAATGATCGATATCACGATGTTTTATAAGCTGTTTATGGCTATTGATGTGAGTCGAACTAAGGTGATTTTACTGGGCGACAAAAATCAATTGGCATCGGTGGAAGCAGGTAGTGTTTTCCGTGATTTGTGTAATGATACGGCACCGATGAACATATTTTCTGAAGATAGAATAGCATTGATCAATAGTTTTGTCGAAGATGATTCAACACAAATACCAATGAATCATGAAGGCTCTAACATAAGTCATCCTCTATTCCAACGTATGATTGAATTACAGACGAGCTTCCGCTTCAATGACGATGAAGGCATCGGCAGATTCAGTAAGGCAATTTTGAATAATGATGTCCCTATTATCAATGAATTTCTTGAAAACAATGATGAGAAAATCAGGATTGAAGTGCCGTCGAAAGTGGATGACGAAGTAAAAAAAGCCGCAGGAAAACTGCGATCAGCACAAGGTGGATTTGTTGGTGAAAATTCAAAGGAAGCTGCCCTCAGTCGCCTTACCAAAAGCATCGTTTTATGTGCTGTGAAAGAAGGTAAAGCCGGCGTATTGGCTGTGAATCAAGTGATGGCTACAGAATTGTCCCGCACCCATGAGCGTTATTATCCCTGGCTTCCCATCATGGTCACTGCCAATCAGCAACGGGAAGGTGTCTTTAATGGAGATATCGGCCTTGTATTGCAAGATCAGTCAGGATTGTATGTGTATTTTCCCAAAGGTAGCCAAGAGCCTCTCAGTCTAAATCCGGCCCAGATCCGAGAATGGGATCCCGCCTATGCCATGACCATCCACAAAAGCCAAGGTTCAGAGTTTGACGAAGTCCTGATCATTCTGCCGGACAACAAGGAAAACTTATTACTGACGCGGGAGTTGCTTTATACAGCCATCACTCGAGCCAGGGAAAATGTCACCATCATCGGTTCAGTAGATGTTATTACAACTATTGCCGGAAATTCGGTCAAGCGTGTTTCTGGGATTGCAGATCATTTTAAAGCTTAAATCCATGAGTGTCCAAATACCTATTTCAAATGATATTAATGCCCTGGCTGATGCTATGATCCGGGATGTCAGCCGACAGGCCAAGGATATCTTCAGCCCTGTATTCATCGTTACGCAAACGCGCGGAATGAACAGTTGGCTGAAATATAGAATGGCAGAAGAAGTTGGAGTTGCGGCCAACCTGTCTTTTCTCACGCCAGAAGATATCGTCTATGAAGTGTATAAAATATTGGGTGGAAATTATAGGAATAAAATCAACCGTCGGGATGTGGATTGGCTGATTTTCTCTATTCTGTCGGATGATGATTTTAAAAAGCGATTCCCGGAGCGTGCCGGCTACTTTTATACGGAAGATGGCAAAGACGTAATGAAGCAATGGGAGCTGGCCGCCAAAATGGCTGATTTGTTTGATCAGTATCAAATCTATCGGAGTGAGACGGTCGTGGAATGGAATCAGAAAGATTTGTCCGCAATTGATCCCAAGTTTCAATGGCAGGCCTATTTATGGAAGACGATGAGTGAAAAGGCGGAAGATAAGCTCATCGATTTTACGGCAATTAAAAATGAAATCCTTGGGGAATTGGAGATTCCGGAGAATCAAAAGGCAATAAGGCAAAAATTACCGACTTTATACCTTTTCGGGCTTTCGATAGTTACGAATTACCATCTTGAGATTCTTCATGAATTGAGTCAGTATATTGATATTCATTGGTATATAAGCAATCCCGCACCTGAATGTTATTGGTTTGAAGATGAATCTGAAGAAAAAGTCTTCTTATTGAAAATGAAAGAAGAAAAGGTAAATCATATTACGATTGGCCATCCCTTGTTAACCGATTGGGGAAAGGTGGTGCAAAATACGTTCAGACTTCTGACTCGCCATGACAAATTTATCAATGCTATTGTTGATGAAGAAATCAATGATTTTGATCATTCGACGCTATTATCCTCCTTCCAGCATACCATTCAGAAGAATCAAATTGAATATCCGGTATTACCGGCATCATTATTTGACGATGGCACCATCACCATTACTTCCAATTATTCCAAGCGGAGGGAAGTAGAAACGGTGTATAATTATATCCTGAATGCAATCGAAACGGAGCGTTTTGGAGAAATTCAGGATCGGGAAATCATCGTCATGGTGACCGATATCAACGGTTACGCACCATATATCCGGGCGGTAATGGACAATGCGCCACACAAGTTCAGGTACAATATCGCAGACGAAGCGTTGTCCAATGGAGATACGCTGGTGACGGCGCTGGTTGCCTTGCTGGAATTTGACGGCAGCCTGTTTGGCGCGGAAGAAGTGATTGGACTGTTGTCTTATCGGTACATTCGAGAGAAGTTCGGCATCAAGGATTTGGATTTGATACGGAATGCCATAGTGCAGGCGAATATCCGGTTTGGGATGGAGAATGATTATGACGACCCAAAGGACGATACTTATCTGGTTTCCTGGCGTTACGGCCTGGAGAAGATATTGTATGGGATATGCATGCCTGATGAACAAAAAGTGGAAAATGAAAAGCCATTTTATACCGTTGAAACGACCGATACAGTCGCCGGAATTCTGGAGATTTCTTCTTTTTTGGACTTTTATGATGCATTGGTAACTCATGTTAAGGCACGCAATATGCCTAAGACATTGCAGGATTGGTCTAGATTCATCGAGCAAGTCAAGGAGGATATGTTTGCCATTCCGGATGATGAAAAAAATGAAGATTATGTCAAGCAGATCGACCAGTTGATCAAATTTGAGAATCTTGACGATGCATTAATTGGTAAAATTCCATTTGACGTTTTCAACAAACGCTTCCTGTCCGGCTTGAAGAACGAAACGACGGCCACGCGTTTTATGAGCCGTGGGATTACATTTTGCTCGCCACTGCCTTTCCGTAGCTTGCCTTTCAAGATGGTGTGTATGCTGGGCCTGAATTACGATGCCTTCCCACGTCTGGAACATCATCCCGAATTTAATCTGATTGCGTCAAAGCGGGAATTGGGCGACAGGAACATCAAAGAAAACGACAAACATCTTTTCCTGGAGTCCATTCTTTCAGCTCGTAATGCCCTGTATTTGAGCTATATTGGCCGCTCTATCAAAGACAACAAGCCTATTCCGCCATCTATTCTCATCGATGAGTTGCTGGATTATCTCCAGATTAAAAACCGTGATGTGGACGTCCGTGAGAAATTGGTGTCTGAACATCCATTTTACAGCTTTAGCACCAAGTACAACAAGGGGGAAGGCAATTTACTGCCCAATTATTTCATTCGTTTAGCCAAAGATTGGCCGATTCCTATTGATTCAGAAAAAGCATTGCCGGAAATAAAAGAGTTTGACATCAATACCGTCTGGAAATTTTACGAAAAGAATATCCGTTATTACTACAATGACGTCTTGGGTGTGTACTTTGAGCGGGAAGAAGGGGAGATTGAAGATGCGGAGAATTTTGAGTTGGATAATTTGGAGCAGTGGAAGGTCAGAAATTCCCTGTTGAATACATCTTTAGAAAATGATTTCGAACTGATTGAGGAAAAGCTTTATTTGTCAGGACAATTACCTTTAAATAATGTAGGGCGAAGTTACATTGAAGAAACGAAAGGTACAATTGAGCCTTTGATTAAGGCATTCAAAACGGATTTCCCGAATGAAGTAGAGCCACAAACCTTGAATATCGATCTTGAGATGAATGAAATTCGATTTACAGGGGAGATAAAAAATGTTTTTAATAACCAAATTGTTGGTTTTAACCACGGGAGTTCCGGGAGTGAGAAGCGTCGAGCGAAACTTGCATTTCAATACCTTTTCGCGATTGTTAACAACAAAAATATTTCCGGCGGCAAATTTTATTCCTTAGATAAAGAATTCACCTTAAAGCGACTTGCTTATGAAGAAGCTTATTCAATGCTTGATCGCATTCTTGGCTTTTTTATGTATAAGCGGGATCAATTGATTGGATATGGCGCCGATCAATTTTACAAATCACTTTCTAATGAAAATGCGATAAAATCAGTTAAAAATAGTTTTAAAGGTCAAGATGATTATAAAAATGATTATTACGAACACGTCGATACGAATATGGAAATCAAAATCGATGAAGCCGATGTGATGAGCTTGCATACAATTCTTAAAGAAACATTATTGGAGGGAGTCTATGAAAAGTGAAAGTAAAAACTTTAATGTAACAGAAGTTGCACTCAGTGGAACGAATTTGATTGAAGCTAGTGCCGGCACCGGGAAGACTTTCTCGATTGCCATTTTGGTGCTCCGAATGATTGTCGAGAAAAATATACCAATTGACAAACAATTGATTGTGACTTTTACGAATTATGCGGTAGCTGAATTACAGGAAAGAATCAGGAATTTTTTATCGCAAGCGGTGGAAATCGTTTCCTTATCGGAGAAAGACCTGGAAGAGAATGCTGAAAAATATGAAAAGATTATCCTTCAGATTTGCAATAATTATCCGGATAAGAAAGAATTACGAGACCGGCTCCGACAGTCGCAACTCTTGTTGGATGAAGCGAGTATTGTAACTATTCATGGTTTTTGCCAACGGATGTTGAATGAATTTGCTTTTGAATCAGGCCAAAATTTCCAGGTTGAGTTGCAAGCAGACGTTTCGTATTTGATTGACAGAGTGACGAATGAATTTTGGCGAAATGAAATCAGTACCATAGAGCCAGGAATCTTTGAATTTAAGGACTTAGAGAAGACAAGGTCATTTTTTAGGGATATTTTGGTTGGTGGGATGAGCGATATCAGGTTTGATGTCCATGCGTCGAATCCTCTTCTAAATGGGAGTTCATTACAGGATATATTTGCGGAATTCAAGAAAACTCGGGATGAGCTAATTGATGATGGAAACTTTCTGATTAATACTTTTGATGCGAACAGCAATACTATTATAGCAGATGTATTAAGTAACAGATATTCTAGAGACAGGTATGAAAAATTGGTCGATAATCCGGATGCATTTCTGAAATCAGTGTTAGATTATTATAGAGTTAATTGGAATAAAATAGCCGGATATTATGAAAAATTCACTTCACCATTTTGGACCGACGTTAAGATTTATGTCGAGAAGGAGAAGGAATTAGAAAAATATAAGACGAATCTATTGGTTTCTATCCTTTATTCGAAGCAAACATTTTATCATCATAGATTAACCGGGCTCATTGAAGATTCCGGTATTCTCACCTTCGATCACCTTATTTCGAATTTACACCGATCAATTGTAATCAACAATAATCAAAATTTAAAGCGTCTCATTCGTTCCAAGTATGCTGCCGTTTTCATTGATGAATTTCAGGATACGGACTTGGTTCAATTCGAATTGTTTGAGAAACTATTCATCGAAGGTCGGTCTGAAGAATCGAGCACCCTGTTTTTAATTGGTGACCCAAAACAAAGCATTTATTCTTTCAGGGGCGCTGATGTGGAAAGTTATCTTCATGCAAAATCCAAAGTGGAGAATTGTTATTCCATGAATGTAAATTTCAGATCATCACCGAAAATGATCAAGGCAGCGAATGAATTTTTTACGGCTTCGGGAGATGATGTCTTTGGATATGGGGAAGGAAAAGATTCCGGTTTGTTTATCGGATATACGGAAGTAGAGTCTCGCCATGAAAATAAAAAGTTACTAAAGGATGGGAAGGAATTTGACCAATCCCTTTTATTCTGTGAAGCAAATAATGCCGACACTATTAATATGCATATTGTCAATACGGCGAAATTTCTCTTGAACCCTGCTGAGAATTTTCAATTAATGGATAAAGACGGTCACATTGAGCTCCTTAAACCGAAGGATATTGCCATTCTCACTCTAAAAAAGATAGCGGGTAGAGAAATTAAAAAGATTCTCCACAAAAATAACGTTCCGGCTGTCAGCATCGATGATGAAATGGTGACTAAGAGTGTAGAAGCTAAGGAAATGGTGCTGATATTACAAGCGATCCTGAATCCTTCTATCAGCCATATCAATTCGGCATTGTTTTTGACCTTCTTGAATACCGTTTACAAGAGCAGATCAAAGGAAAATCTTCCGGTACAGTTTGTCAATGAGATATCTGCGGTGGAAAAATTTGCCGACTATAGGAGAATAATTGAAGAAAACGGATTTTATCAGGCATTTATGAGCCTTATGGACGATTTCAGTGTGGAAGAAACATTGTCCGGAAGCAACGCGTCACAGCGAAGCCTGTCCAATATTTTACAGCTTTCCGAAATTCTGCATGACTTACAATACAGAAAAGGGCTTAGTACGGAAGAACTGGTGGATTGGTTGAAAAGAGCTACAACATCTGATGCAGGCAAAGACGATGAATATGCATTGAGAATCGAAAGTGATGAGGAAGCGATTTCTATCATGACATTGCACAAAAGTAAAGGCCTGGAATTTCCCATCGTCTTTATTCAAGGGCTAAAAGATGCGGAAATTAAAGAACATAGATTGGTAAAATTGAAATCACCAAATCCCACCGATATTGCAGATTCTGTCAGGACATTGCGTCATCCGTTGGATCTAAACGATCAGGAAATGGGTGAAATAATAAAATATGAGCGACAAGAGATTCGGCGACTGATCTATGTTGGCATTACACGTGCAGCTTATCAATGCTATGTTTTTTACTCGAATTCCGGCTTAGGAAAAGCTGGAGCTCCATTATTTGAAATGTACCAAAAGGTGCAGGACTCAATGGTTGTTGACAAGAAATTAGAGCCACAATCAATTGATTCGGACTTGAAGATTAGTGGAAGTGAAAAGGATACTATTTCTTTAGCTTCTTTCAATGCCGCCAACGCTGTAGCTTCCACCTCCCCCTGGTCCATCCTCAGCTACACCGCTCTCCGCCGGACGCACGAGATTACTCCGACATTGCCGGGTAAAGTCCACAGTGACTACGATCAATTTATATTTTACAACCTGCCCCGTGGCGCCAACGCCGGAACCAAACTCCACGAGCTGTTTGAAAACATCCATTTTCAATCAGACTTTGGTGATTTTGAGAGTTTGTCGGAATATGAAAAGAAACAACTTACACTATTCAACAAGAAAAGAGACAAGGGAGAAGATGATTTTAGCAGAGAAATAGCCGAAATGCTCCACAATGTGTTGAGTGCCAAAATAGAAGCTGATCACGATTCGTTTGCTTTGAAAGAGATCCCCGCAGAGAAGAAAATCCAGGAGATGGAGTTCGATTTTAGCCTGAATCAAAGCAAAGTAACCGCTTTAGAGCAACTGTTGTCGCAATACAACATCAAGCTCAATCCCGATTTGAAAGAGATGCATGGCATTATGAACGGCTTCATCGACCTGCTCTTCGAACACAATGGTCGTTTTTACATCCTGGACTGGAAGTCGAATCATCTCGGCTATGATGTTTCCGACTATATCGGCGACAGTCTCAATGCAGCTATGAACGACAATCAATACAAGCTGCAATATCTGATTTACACCATCGCCGTCCACCGTTATTTAAAACAGCGTTTGGGAGAGCATTATAATTATGAAACGCACTTTGGGGGCGCGATTTACGTCTTTTTGAGAGGCGCGAGGGCAGGGGAGAAGAGTGGGATTTATTTTGAACGGCTGGAGGAGAGATTTGTGGAGGAGATGGATAAGGTGATGGGATGAGACTAAGGATAATCGCTATAATATCGATTATTGATTGGAGTTAAAAGATCACTCAACCATGCAAATTTCAAAACGAATTTGATATTTGCATGGTTCAAGTCATATATTTTGTATTACGAATTGATTGGAAATTATTATTCTATCGAAGATATTCAACCAGAACACACTTTTGTCGTCACTCCATCTCCTGAAAGCTGGTCTATGCAAAAGGATATTGATGTGGTCTCTCTGGACGAATTGATTAACAGATTAAGAAGTTATGGTAATAGTTGATTGAATCTTATTAATCCATAGGCTGGTTATTGGATTGTAAAGATTGAATAAAGATTAGACAACATCATGTAATTACGAATTGAAAACCAAAAATGAATGAAGCTAAAGTTGTATTTTTTATGTTAGTAAAAATGGTTTAAATTGAAATAATTTTGCTATTCTTTAAAATGAATGTAGTTTTAAATACACATTTTCATTACATTTGATGCTGTCGATATTTTTTAATAATGTCAAATTTTTAACTATGAAAAAGCTTAACATTCTTACCCTGTTTACCATTGCTCTTGTATGTTCCGGTACATTATTTTCACAGGATGTGAAGATGCTGGAAAAATCAATTGGTAACACTACCGATTTCAAGAAAAGTTATTTTTCTACTGGCTATGAAGGTATGATCTTCAGTTCTTCTATTTTCGAAAGGCCAGGCAAGGCATCCCATTTGTCCACGCTTCGTTTTACCATGTTCTTCCACGTAGGAACCATGTATAATTATACTTTCAATAAAAGCGTAGGGATTATGTCAGGGCTTAGTATTAAAAATATCGGATTTATCGATAAGTATCAAGAACTGGATAGTACGGTGAAAAGAAGGATCTATTCTCTAAATCTTCCAGTTGCGCTTAAATTGGGCAAAATGGATTCAAAACAGTTTTTCTTTATTGGTGCGGAAGGCTCTCTCGCTCTCAACTATAAGGAAAAAGGCTATGTCAAGCGAAACCACAAAACGAAGTTCAACGAATGGTTCAGCGACAGGACGCCATTGATTATGCCTAATGTGTTTTTGGGGTATCAGCGCAAGTCGTTATATTTAAAATTGAGTTATTATCCGATGAATTTCCTGAATCCGGATTTTGTGGATAAAAACAATGTAAAGCCGTATGAAGGCTATAAGGTCAATCTTTTTGCCGTTACAATCGGTACGAATGTCGTTTCCCGTATGTTTAATAAAAAGGCACATTAGACCAGACAAGGCTTGTATTCCAGTTTTATTTATCCTGTAATAGCGGGTAGTATTTTGTTTGACGACCAATTTGATGGTCTGGGATCAGTACATGAATTTATTTTCGGGAGATTTCCGGGAAATAGCCAATAAATTATCCAGATATTATTCGATCATGCTATTGGAGTGATTGCCCTATCGGAGATAAGATGAAAGATTTATTTATCTAACCCAAGTGTCTTCCTCTAGGTGCAATAACGTCACCTGTACAGGATATTTTTCATTCAGGTAGGCTGCTATCGCCTCGGCTGCATATACACTGCGGTGTTGCCCTCCGGTACACCCAAAGTTGACTGTGAGGTCTGTAAAGCCTCGTTGAATATAATTTTCTACTGTGATGTCGAGCAATCCTTTTATATGGTCGATAAATCCGGCCATGCTGGTTTCTTTCTCCAGATAATTGATGACTTCAACATCCTTTCCCGACAACCTTTTCATGGAGTCTATCCTCCCGGGATTGTCGATGCCGCGCATATCGAATACAAAACCAATGCCGTGACCCGAAGAATCTTCAAGATTTCTTTTTTTATAAGAAAAACTCCTGACAAGTATTTTTAGGCCTGTATCTGACATAATATCGCTTCTTTTGATTGGATGATTTGATCGAGGATGGTAGTCAATTGAGGATAATTATCGGAAAATTTATCCAGATGTAACAATTCACTCAGATTGTTAATAGCCGGGTCAATGCTGGAGACGAAATGAGGCTTCCTTTCCAGAATGCCCCGACGGCCATACGCTCCGAGAACTTGTAGTAGCCTGACAGGTAGCACCGCGTCCTTATCCGAAATGAGGGCAGAAGATTCAATCCCGCATGTGGCTTTAATCCGGGAGAAATAATATTCCATCATCTCATTCCTTTGGTCGGCAGTCAAACCCAACTTAGCCTGATACAACAAAGAAATGGCATCATAAACACATGGTCCCTTACGCGCTCCCTGAAAATCAATGAAGCACAGTTCGCCATCTTCGCATACCATGATATTCCTCGATTGAAAGTCCCGGTACATGAAGCCAACGAAGTGACTGTTTTCCACCCTTTGTGCCATTTTTTCGAATTCATACTTCAATGCTGGACCTTCATAGATTATGTCAATATGTTCCAGAAAATATTTTTCAAAATAGGCCAAATCGAACAGCACATCTTCCTTTCCGAAATATGATGATGGGTAACATTTGGAATAGTCAACCGATGTGCTGACATGGACGTGCATAAGGCAAAGATTGTCGATTATCCTCCTCAACCACGGCTCCTGCTCCTTATAACTAGCTCCTGCAAGGATGCTATAGGCATCATAGGTTGCACACTCTGTCTGTAGATATATTGTTCGACTTTCATCGATGGCAATCACTTGGGGCACATTAAGCCCGGCACCGTGCAGGGTTTTTGATAGGTAGAAAAAAGCCTCGTTTTCCTTGGTGTCTTCAGACCATGTGCCGATGATAGGCTTGCCGATAAAAAGCAGCCTGAAGTATTGGCGGTTACTTCCCGCACCCGCCATCTGCGTCACACGGTCAGGATCCAGATTGAAATATTCTCTGGCAAATTCCCTTACAGCTATTAGTTGCTCTGTCATTCTTCCTCGGAAAAGTCGTGATCTTGTGGAGGTATGTCTTCATTGAGGTACAGCCATATCTTGTCTTTAAGCACTTCAAGACCTTCATTGGTAACGGCGGAAATGAATATTGTCTCTACATCTTCCGGGAGGGTGGGCATGATCCAGCCTTTCAGTTCATCGTCGATCAAATCCGCTTTGCTCACTGCCAGAAGACGAGGTTTATCCAACAGTTCCGGATTGTATAGCCGCAATTCATTAAGCAGGACATGATATTCCTTGCCGATGTCTTCGGTCGTAGCCGGAACGAGGAACAGCAATAGACTGTTTCTTTCAATATGCCGGAGAAAACGGATGCCGAGGCCTTTCCCAAGATGGGCGTCCTCGATGATTCCGGGAATATCCGCCATAACAAAGGATGTGTTGTCCCGATGCCTTACCAGACCTAAGTTTGGCACAATGGTGGTAAATGGATAGTCAGCAATCTCCGGTTTGGCTGCGCTGATCGATGAAAGCAGAGTGGACTTACCTGCATTCGGAAATCCAACGAGGCCAACATCAGCCAATAATTTTAGCTCCAGTATGTTCCACTCCTCTCGTCCCGGCTCTCCGGGTTGTGCATATTTTGGCACTTGTTTGGCAGCAGTGGCGAAATGCGCATTGCCGAGACCGCCTCTTCCGCCCGGAGTCAGGATGCGTTTCTGTTTATCTTTTGTGATTTCAAATAATATCTCACCTGTTTCGGCGCTTTTAGCAACTGTTCCGAGGGGAACTTCCAGGATGATATCTTTCCCGGAACGCCCGGTGCGGTTGCTTTTGGAGCCATTGACTCCGTCTTCAGCGATAACGTGTTTTCGGTATTTCAGGTTGATCAGTGTCCAGACATTTCTGTTCCCTTTGAGGACGATATGGCCACCTCTGCCACCATCTCCACCATCGGGCCCTCCTTTGGAGTTCATTTTGTCTCTAAAGTAATGATGTGATCCAGCCCCACCTTTTCCTGAGCGGCAACAAATCTTGACATAATCGATAAAATTCTGGTCAGCCATAAGGTTGCAAAGATGCAAAAAAAATTTCGGTAGGCAACAAGTGGCAATGGTCATTTACAAATTACTAAGCCACGGAGCAGCGTGAGGCTCGTTTTTTCGGATTCTCAATCAATATAAGCACCTTATCCTTTGCGGACTCCTGCGCCTTTGCGTGCTATTATAGCGCAAAGGGCTTGTTTTCGCATTTACCTTCAGCGGTTTCAATGCAAATACAATAAAGGAAATTTCGGGTCAAATTAGAATTGCGAATTGAATTAAAATTGGTAATTTATTTGTAAACCCAAATAGTTTTTGATAGCCTTGAGATCTGTTTTTTCCTTTGTAAATTCCGGTTTTAAGCCCAAATACAGAGAATATTCAGGGCTGAAACTCAACTTCGAACCTAAACTAATTTCGTACGAGAGATTTGCTCTTATTCCGGGGATCGACTTGTTGTTCATATTTACCAACCTGTCGTCAATGATGCTGGCATTATCCAGGTTGGATGTAATGTAATAAACACCTGAATTGTACTCTTTCACCAGGAAGGAATATTCGAAGCCCATGTCAAATTCCACATGTCGCAGGAAGTGGAGGCATACCGGATAAAGCGCTATAGTCACGGATGTTTTTTCGACCTGAATATCGGTAGTATATGTTTCAGGATGTGGAGCTGAAGTTATGATGAGGTCGGTACCGAATTTCTCTATACCTATGGCGGCTTTTGCGCCAAATGATTTTCCGAATTTTTTTGAGGCATTGATTCCCGCCCTAACTTCCCATTTGCCCCTATCAGAATATGAAGCCGCTCCATCCAACGCCCTTTTTCTAAAATCGGATAAGCCGGATTTGTGTAATCCACCGTAAACCCCTATAGTTTGACTATAAGCACTCACGTTAAATAGGATAAGAAGCGTATTTATTAAAAATGTTAAGAATAAATATCTCATATAGATTGTTCGTTAATTCTTTAAGACATCGCAAGGTAGGTAAAAGTTGTTATTTCATTATGATTATTGCTATAGGTGTATATCACAGATGAATAAATGTGAGTATTAGTGAAAAGTAGATTTTGTGTGGACAGCTTCTTATCGCTCTTATCTAATAATAGGATATTGAGCTAATGTCGAAATTAGGAAGGCCCTCTCAGGTTCTATTGATTGGCAAAAGCTATGCCACTTTGACCAACCCTCAGCAGATGGAAATGCTCCGCCTTTTTGCGATGGATACATTTCAACTCACAACACTATTGTGGACTATAAATGCCAAAATGACTTATGATCATGATTTGCAGTGACATAATTACATGATATTTTTGTTTTAGCTGTCATTTTAACATTATATCGAAACACTTGTTATATTGGCTTGTTTTTTGATTTATATACAGTCAAGTAAAACTGAAAACTATGACACTGGACAATTTCACAATAAACGCGCAGGATGCAATCATCAAAGCGCAAAATATAGCATCTGATCGCTCACAGCAGACGGTGGATACCTCTCACATACTCCGTGGAATCATGGAAACAGATGAGAACGTCCTTTCCTTTCTGTTGAATAAGATGGCGGTCGATATAAACTCCATTAAGGAAGAAAATGAAAAACTGATCGACCTTATCCCAAAGGTACAGGGTGCGGATAAGCAATTTCTTTCCAACGATGCCAATAACGCCATTTCTAAGGCCAGAGATGCAATGAAGGAATTTGGCGACGAATTCATCTCTCTTGAATTGCTTTTCCTCGGCATTTTCAAAGGCAGTGATCGTACTGCCCGATTGCTTAAGGATCGGGGCGTGACTGAGACAGGATTGATTACTGCCATCAAAGAATTGAGAAAAGGTAATAAAGTCAACTCTCAGAGTGGTGACAGTACCTATAATTCACTGAATAAATATGCAATAAACCTGAATGAAAGGGCAGAATCCGGCAAGTTGGACCCAATCATCGGAAGGGATGAAGAGATTCGACGGGTTATGCATATTCTTTCCCGAAGAAAGAAAAATAACCCGATCTTGGTCGGAGATGCCGGCGTCGGTAAAACCGCTATTGTTGAGGGCATCGCCTGGCGTATCGTCAAGCAAGATGTGCCGGAAAACCTGAAGACCAAGACCATCTTTAGCCTTGATCTTTCCGCTTTGGTTGCCGGCGCTAAATATAAAGGAGAGTTTGAAGAAAGATTGAAAGCCGTGATTAAAGAAGTTACTGAAAGTGATGGCGAGATCATTCTTTTTATCGATGAAATACACACGCTGATTGGCGCAGGTGGCGGAAATGGCGCCATGGACGCTGCCAATATCTTGAAGCCGGCTTTGGCAAGGGGGGAACTCCATGCCATTGGTGCCACCACATTGGATGAATATCAAAAGTATTTCGAGAAGGATGCCGCCTTGGTGAGAAGGTTTCAAAATGTGATGGTGGAAGAACCGAGTGTTGAGGACACGATTTCAATACTCAGAGGATTGCAGGAAAAATACGAGGTCTTCCATAAGATTGAAATTCTGGATGAAGCTCTTATAGCCGCAGCAGAAATGTCTCATCGCTATATTGCCGACAGACAATTGCCGGATAAAGCGATAGACCTCATCGATGAGGCGGCTGCCAAACTGAGGTTGGAGCTCAATTCCATGCCTGATTCTATCGATGAAATGGACAGAAAGGTGCGTCAATTGGAAATCGAGCGTGAAGCCATCAAAAGAGAAAAGGACGACAAGAAGCTGGCTGTCATTTCTGAATCCATCGCCAATGCCAAGCAACAACTGGATTCTGTCATGGCGAAATGGAAAAATGAAAAAGCAATTGTTGACCGTATCAATGCATTGAGAGCGGAGATCGAGGAGCTGGACAGAATGGCGCAGAAGGCAGAGCGAGAAAGCGATTTTGAGACAGTGGCAAAAATCCGTTACGGCGAGCTACAGGCAAAACAACAGGAATTGAAGGATTCTGAGGCGGAATTGAATGCATTGCCTGAAGGGTCAAGATTTACAGCACAGATGGTTACAGCCAATGACATCGCAGATGTTGTTTCCAAATGGACAGGCATCCCCGTCTCCAAACTGCAGCAAAGCGAGAAGGACAAATTGCTCAATATGGAGAAAGAGATAGGTAAGATGCTTGTAGGCCAGACAGAAGCTGTTGAAGCTGTAAGTGACGCTGTCAGACGTAACAGGGCAGGGTTGAGCGATAACAAGAGACCAGTCGGATCTTTCATCTTTCTTGGGCCTACAGGTGTGGGTAAAACTGAATTGACCAAGGCTCTTGCCGATGTCTTGTTCGATGATAAGGATGCCATCATCAGGGTCGATATGAGCGAATATATGGAAAAACATTCGGTATCGAGATTGGTGGGCGCCCCTCCGGGATACGTGGGTTATGAAGAGGGCGGCCAGCTGACCGAAGCTGTGCGTCATAGACCGTATTCAATCGTTCTTCTGGATGAAATAGAAAAAGCTCACCCGGATGTATTCAATATTCTGCTCCAAGTACTTGACGATGGACGTCTGACTGATGGAAAGGGTAGGGAGGTAAACTTTAAAAATACGATCATCATCATGACTTCCAACCTCGGTTCCAACATTATCCTTGAGAATTTTGAGGATCTTGCAGAAATCGACGCCAAGAAGCGTTCTGAAGTGATAGAAACAACCAAACTGGAAGTTTTTGAGTTACTCAAGCAAACTATGCGTCCGGAATTCCTGAACAGGGTGGATGAAACCATCATGTTCCTGCCTCTGACCAAGGAAGAGATAGGAAAGATACTCGATATACAAATGAAAGGCATCAATAAGTTGCTCAAATCTCAGGAAATGAAAATTGAATTGACACCAAGTGCAGCAAATCTTTTGATAGATCTTGGTTACGATCCCCAGTTTGGCGCAAGACCGCTCAAAAGAGTGTTGCAGAAGGAACTCGTTAATGAGTTGTCAAAACAACTATTGAGAGGAGATTTTCTCGCTGGCGACGTCATTGTAGTTGAGGGGTCAAACACAGGTTTGACATTCCATAAAAAGATGGAAGATAATCCCGATCCGGTTCTGGACAATCATGCCGGTGAGGCCGAACCTGTTGAGCCGAATCACAAATAAGCAATCGCTTGTTTGCATTAAATTGGAAAAATGCCTACAACCTATTCAGGGCAATCACTTTCGGGTGGTTGCCTTTTTTTATTTCATTTCGGCTTTTGTGATTGGAAGGATTTAGCGAGTCTGCGTAACAATTACCTTATTTCTTGTATTTTTGCCTTTTCAATTAAACATTGAATGGTTAAAATCAGAGACATATCGTTAGGCGAATTTCCTTTGCTGCTTGCTCCCATGGAGGATGTCAGCGACCCGCCTTTCAGGGCATTGTGCAAGGCTCAAGGCTGCGATATGCTGTACACTGAATTCGTTTCTGTCGAGGGTTTGATAAGGAATGCCGACAAAAGTGTTCAGAAACTGGATATTTCTGATGAGGAAAGGCCGGTAGGGATACAGATTTTCGGCGCCGAAAAGGAATCGATGGTTCAGGCCGCAGAGATCATTGAACGGACTCAGCCGGAAGTACTCGACATCAACTACGGATGCCCTGTAAAAAAGGTTGTTTGTAAGATGGCCGGCGCCGGTATTCTTCAGGATATCGACCGCATGGTTTCCCTGACAGAGGCAGTTGTAAAGGCAACCTCTCTGCCGGTAACTGTGAAGACAAGGCTCGGCTGGGATGAAGACTCCAAAAATATTGTAGAAGTGGCGGAACGGCTTCAGGATATTGGCATCAGCGCCTTATCAATTCACGGCCGTACACGGAAACAGATGTACACAGGCGAGGCGGACTGGTCACTTATAGCTAAGGTCAAGGAAAATCCCCGGATGCATATACCCATTTTTGGAAATGGCGACATAGATTCTCCGGAAAAAGCTAAATTATACAAGGAACGCTATGGCGTCGATGGAATAATGATCGGAAGAGCCAGCATTGGCAACCCCTGGATTTTCAGGGAGATAAAGCAATATCTGAAGGATGGTACCCTTCCTCCATTGCCCACCCTCGATGAGCGGATACAGGCTGTACTTCAACACTTACACCGATCAATCATCTGGAAGGGTGAAAAGGTCGGAATCAATGAGATGAAGCGTCATTACGGTAATTATTTTAGAGGTTACAGGGAGGTCAAGCAATTCAGAACCCTTTTGGTGCATTCCGCCTCTTACGACGAAGTAGTTGAAATCACTGAAAAGATGCGTGAATATTACGCCGGAGAAGAATTGGCGGTTTAAATTGACATGGAATGTTTTTACTGTTAAATAGAAGCAAAGAAGAAGATTTTCTATATAAGATTCTGGCTCAGGCAGCCGCCGATCTTGAACTTCAGACCTATCTGGTCGGAGGTTATGTCCGGGATTTGATCCTTGGGCGCAATTCAACCGATATAGATGTCGTCTGTGTTGGCGACGGTATAAAACTGGCTGAACATGTCAATGATCTCCTTGGCAATAAACAACCGGTAGTGGTCTATAAAAATTTTGGCACCGCCGCCCTGAGGTATAAGGATATTCAGGTTGAATTTGTTGGCGCCAGAAAGGAGTCCTATCAAATGAATAGCAGGAAACCGGCCGTCATCGCCGGAACCCTTTATGATGATCAGTTGAGGCGTGATTTTACGATCAATGCCCTGGCAATCAGCCTCAATGCCGATACTTATGGCGAGCTGTTAGACCCTTTTGACGGTATGGAGCATCTGGAGGAAAAATTGATCAAAACTCCTCTCGATCCGGAAACCACATTCTCGGATGATCCTCTGCGAATGATGCGCGCTATCAGATTTTCCAATCAGTTGAATTTTTCCATCGACCCGGTGACATACGCTGCCATCACCCATAACAAAGAGAGGTTGAATATAGTCAGCATAGAACGAATCGTTACCGAGTTTCAAAAAATAATGGCCTGTGATAAGCCATCGATTGGAATCAAATTATTGTTTGATACCGGTCTGCTGGATATTTTCTTACCTGAGCTTGTCGAATTGCAAGGTGTGGAATATCAGGATGGCAAAGGACATAAGGATAACTTTTATCATACACTGGAGGTGCTGGACAATGTCTGCCGCAATTCGGATAATATCTGGTTGCGCTGGTCGGCTCTGCTCCATGACATTGCCAAGCCTCAGACCAAGCGTTTTGACGAAAAGCAAGGGTGGACATTTCACGGCCACGATGCATTGGGGGCCATCATGGTGTATAAGATTTTTAAAAGGCTCCGGATGCCTTTGGATCATCATGTCAAATATGTACAGAAACTGGTTAGATTCCATCTGCGTCCGATCAGCCTTACTAAGGAAGACATTACGGATAGTGCCATCCGAAGGCTATTGTTTGATGCTGGTGAAGAAATCGATGACCTGATGATTTTGTGTGAAGCCGATATCACTTCAAAGAATGAAAAAAAGGTCAAGAGATTGCTTGAAAATTATGAAATAGTCAGGATTAAGCTCAAGGAAATAGAAGAAAAAGATCGCATCAGGAACTGGCAACCTCCGGTGTCCGGTGAATTGATCATGGAAACATTTGCCCTCAGGTCAGGCCCAATAGTCGGTGAATTGAAAAATGAGATCCGGGAAGCCATTCTGGAAGGCGATCTGGAAAATGACTTCAATGCAGCCTATCAGTTTCTTCTTGAACTTGGCAATAAACTTGGCTTAGAAAGAAAATCAACTGCTCAGTAAACGAATCTCCCAAAATAATCGTCTTATTGTTTGAATTAAAATCTTTTTGGATGAAAATACTTAAGAATTTACTGTTTATTACGCCGTTGCTTATGCTGATTGCTTGTGAGAAAGATCCAACCTCGGTGGATGAGTCAACTCAGTTGGAAGTAGATAAGCAAAAAATAAGAACCTATCTCAATCAATACAACATCAAATCCGATTCCACAGCGGAAGGGCTTTACTATATCATTGATTTCAAGGCTGATACTTCTACCAAAAAGCCTACCGCTACATCCCGGGTCAGGGTTGATTACAAAGGCTATCTATTGAATGGCAAGGTATTTGACAGTGGGACTGGTGTTTCCTTTAGTTTGTCAAATTTGATTCCGGCCTGGCAGATTGGCTTGCCAAAATTCAATGAAGGCGACAAAGGCCGCTTATTTGTGCCCTCAAAATTGGGCTATGGTAAAAACGGCTCGGGATCCATACCTGCCAATGCTCCTTTGATATTTGACATTACTTTGATTGAGGTAGAATGATATTTATTCAATGAATTTCCTCTAAAAATTGGGAATTCAGGCCTAATCTTGCTATAAGTGCAGGATTTCCATTGAAATAATGGACAGTAAATGCCTTTTTTCTGTATTTGAAGCACAGAATTCCTGTTTCACTAAAATAAAACAGCCCTCTCCAATCGGAAAGGGCTGTCTTTTTATCAAACGGTTTTTGCCTGACTATTCCGATAACTTTACCGGATTAACGTCACACTTCCGAAATATTTCTGTGTCCTGCCATCGATGAATTTTACTTCAGCAAGATAGGTGAATACACCCGGATCACAATATTTCCCTTTATAGGTACCATCCCATCCCTGATCTGAACCATTTTCGTTCGGAGGTAGGTTATTTCTTTCATATACCAGAGCACCGTAACGATCAAAAACCCTGAGATAATTGATCCCTTCTACGCCAGGACCTGTAAATACCTGGAATATATCATTGATGCCATCTTTATTTGGAGAGAAAGCATTAGGTATGAAAACTTTTCGTGATCTGTCAACCTTGAGATACACGGAATCCCTTCCTGTACACCCGTTTACATCAGTAGCGATAGCAGTAATATATTGGCTGGTGATGACACTGGCATCTGTAAAGTCACAAGTAACACAGGATACAGACCCGGCCGGTGTCCACGTGATGTTGGTAATCGGAAATGCACTTTGGACAACCGGACTTAGCCTTATGGTATCTCCCAAATTCATTTGCAATTCATCAGGAAGGCTGACAAGGATAGGTGCAGGCTCATTGACCTTGAAGATGGTATCCAGCGTACATCCATTTTCATCAATGATCGTCAGGACGTGCTCGCCCCCCTTTACTTTTGCAATTTCAAAAGTGGAATAGGTCTTGCCATGATCGATGGTATAGGTATAGTCCGGTCCGACACCTCCGGTGATATTATTCAACTCAAAGTTGGTTTCATAACCTGCGCAGACGGGGTCGGGTACAGGATCAAAATTGACTGAAAGTGGAGTCGGTTCTTTGATTGTAGCAGAGATATTGGCCTGGCATCCTTTGCTGTCTCTCACCGTAACCAAATAATTACCGGCAGCCAGATTGGTGGCCTGGTCTGAATTTCCGGTTACTGCAGGATTCCATGTAAATGTATTTCCGCCATTGCCGCCTTGTACATTGACCTTGATCGAACCGGTTTCTTCTCCATTACATCCAATATCCTTCGTAAGGACAGGATCAAGAGAGGCGATGAGTTCAGCAGGCTGATTGACCCTAAAGGAATCAATCCCGATACAGTTCTTGGCATCTGTAATAGTCACATGATAAACTCCGGCTTTCAATCCTGTCAAACTTGAAGCATTGGCTGCCGTCGGATTCCATGAATAGTTATACCCTCCATTTCCTCCGGATGCAGTAAACGATAGCGTTCCATCATTTAATCCGAAGCAAGAAACATCACCGATGACTGCATTTTGCTTACCAGCGCTTATCGGATCAGGAGAAGGAATAAATACCGAATCGATTACTTGACAAAATCCATCTGTTATGGATACATACTGCCATCCACCTTTCAATTTAGTTGCCGTGGAAGAAGTGCCGTTACCGATCTCCCCACTCGACCATTTGAAAGTGTAAGTGCTGGATTGTCCACCGCTTGCCTGGACTGTCGCACCTCCACTACCTGAGGTTGACTCAAAACAATCCGATGCAACAATTGAGTTGATATCGATACCTGAAGCCACAGTTGGCGCATGATCGACTGTAAAAGTTTGGATGACGGGCGGACATGCCGATTGATCGGTAATGGTCACAGTATATTTGCCCGGCTTTAATTTGGAAGCAACATCTCCACTCTGCCCATTGTTCCATTGGTAGGTATAAGGCGGATTGCCACCGGATACAACAAGCGTAATGGAGCCGTCATCTGAATCCGGACAGGTAGCCGGCACTATGAAATTGTTGTCCACTAATAGCGATCCGGCACTTTCAAGACTGACGGTATCTGTTATAACACAACCGCTCAGTGTTACAACCGTCACGATATATTGGCCGCCATTGAGACTGGATACAGTGGATGTATAAATATTTTTCGGATCGCCCCCATTGACTGGAACTCCGGCATTATTGCTCCAGGTGACCGTGGAAATATCAGACCCGTTCGCTTTGATGTTTGCTCTTATGGAGCCATCACTACCTCCGGCACATGAAACAGAATGCAGGGTATCGAAAGTTATTGCGGGAGCGTCCTTTTTGAATATCAAGAAACTGGTATCCGCGATACAACCATCTGCTCCGGTTATCGTGACGTAATACCTTATTCCGGTCGCACTTCCTGCCAGGTTAGTAAGATTGAGACTCACTGCATCAACTGTAGTCGGATTGGAACCATTGGACCAGGTGAATCTATAGAATCCATTGCCTGGGTCATTCGGGTCAGGGAATGGCGTCGCATTGCCGCTTCCGTCATATATCAATGCACCTCCGGATGGCTGTGTACCACAAACGTCATCTTTAAGGTTGGCTATCAGAAATTTTATTTCTCCAGGTCCATCTATTGCATATTCTTTCTTAACAAAGCAACCATTGTTGTCCTCTACTGTGACTGTATAATTACCGTTGTTCAGACCGCTCACAACAGAGGAAGTAGCAGTACTGGAAACATTAGTCGCATTGGGACTCCAGGTAAAAGTATAAGGTCCCGTAGTGGAGCCATTAGTTGTGCCTGTGACGGTCAGTTTACCTTTGCCATCACCAAAACATACCGGCAGCTGTTTAAGCACAGTAGCATCGATAACTACACCGGGATCAACCACAAAGGATGATGTGGCCGTGCAGCCATTGTTGTCCGTAACTGTAACATAGTAAGTGCCCTCAGGAATGTTGGACAGTGAGCCTGTCGTCACACCAATCTGGCTTGTATTTTGATATGACCACAAAAAGTCATAAGCATTTCCTGCCTTGGGATTTCCACCTGTAGCTGAAATGGAGATCGAACCATTCTTCTGTCCGGAGCAGGCCGGATCGGTTACTGCCGGAGGGTTGATACTGATGGGAGAAGTATATAGTGTGAATGATTGTGAGAATATACATCCAATATCATCCGTAACAGTCACCGTATAAAGTCCATTTCCGACATCTCTGATGTTGTTGGTGTTGAAGGTAAAGTTGGACCATTCTATGGCATAAGGTGGAACCCCGCCCTGAAGGTTGATCTGCACATTGCCATCCGTACTGTTAAAACAGGTTGGATTGTTGATGATGCCGTTGATGTTGATCGGAGGAGCATTTTGAATAAAAACGGTATGCATCACATGTACACCGGCCACAGAATAAATATCTATGGGATAGGCACCGGGAGTCAGATTGTTGAATGTTACCGGTGTGCCTGCATTAGTAAAGTTTGGAGCACCGCTATTGTTAAAGTCATAGTTGTATTGAGCGTCAGGGCCATAGGCCGTAAACGTAACGGACCCTGTATTGCTTGTCGTGCTGCAAATATTGAAAAATACCTGCAATTTTGTCGGATTATTGATTTTGACTATTCCATCTGTCCTTTTTACAGTAAACAATGTGCCATCATAATCAGTAAACTCAATTACGCCATCCCTTTTTGGCACAATGGCAACTTTTGAATTGGTGCCGGGCCTGCCTATCGCTTTGAAGCAAACTGAAAATATAACCGTCCCATCAGCGAGTGTTTTTTTGTTCAAATTAGCATCTGTCCAGGCAAAGACAATATAACCACTATTTATATCCGTTAGTCCGAAATTACCGCCGGAGGATAAACCCAGTGGATTGCCCGTAGGAATATCGATATTGATGAACTGTAATTCAAGTGGGTTGAAAGCTATGGCAAATTCACCACCAAGCAAATCCTTGAAGTCTTTTACAACAAAATCCAGGCATATCGTATCATTCAGGTCAACTGTGCCGGAAGATACTGATATGGATACATTGCCCTGAGGCATTACTATTTCTTGAGTCATGGCACAGGACTTCCCGTCCGAAATAGTCAGGATATAAGTTCCATCGGCCGGTACCGCATATTTGACCTGACTACCATGTTTAAATGGGCCTCCAAAGAAGTTGGCAACGACGCCGGGTGAGCCTTTCTTCACCATGGAAATGGTATAGGTGGACGAAGTCGAGAATTCTGGGAAGCCACCTGCTACATTAAAGGATCCTGAAAGCGAATTTGGGCTATTGGTGGCAAAGTTTTCGATCTTTATTTCATTGAGATATACGACAGGGAAGGCAGCTGCTGTATTTACCTTCACACACGAGCCACCGTTTTCCCATTGGCCATAATATTCGCCACTTGAAGCATAGTATGCGTCGAATGTGACAGGTGCAAGATATAGCGGAAATGGTTTTCCTGAGTTGAAAATGGCGTTAACCGATCCATCATTGTACAACGTCATATCGCCATTTGGTGCGTCCATAAAATACCATAACTCACCAGGTGGTGGCGGAGGATTGGTCAATACCGCATCTCCTTGAATATCAGAAAAAGTAGAGCCGTTGACAGTGGGTGGCGACCCGTACAACAAGAACCCAATGGCCGCAGGAGTTCCGGGATTTGGATCTCCGGTGCTGAAGTCTCCGTCGCCATTATTTTTGATAAATATTTGATCCTTATAACATAAAAAGATGGTATCAGGTCTGCCATCGTTACTTTGACCGACGATGGGTCCGAAGCTGACACTACCCGGGCTCCTGGTTGAGCAATTCCGCATTTCTAGACCCGGTACGCTTGTGTTTCCTATTGATTTAAGTTTTTGTCCGAATAGGATGGATCCGAAACCGGTAAACAGGAAAGACAGGATGAGTAGTAATCTTAAATTCATAAAATATATTCTGAGTTGTTGAGTACGCCTTGGAGTAAGGATGAAAGTGAAGTTAGTACAAAAATTGATCATAATAATATATATCATTTATTGTCAAAAAGCTGCAATTCCTTATTACAACTTTCATATGTGATGCAAAATTAATATATATATTTTTAATATTTGTTTTTCTTTTCCGGTAAACAGAAAATATTTGCAAATTTAACGATTTAAAGGCCTCTTATCGTATTTCATAAAAGCTTTTACTAAAAATACAGAAAAACCATGACTAATGTCTATCTGGTTAAATGGTGGATGGTTCAGGATATTTTAAAGCTCGTTAGGTAATTGAATAGTGCATGGAGAATCAATTTTTCGCTCTTAGATTTTGGAAAATTTAAACTTTATATGCTATAATATTTTTTTAATGCTTAGCTTTGTATTAAAATTTTTCAAATAATTGATATGTCGATATTTGACAAAGCTGTTTTAGTCATATACAGAATGGCTGAGAAAGGTCTGGAAGTTTTTCTTGTTAAATCTGAAGATGAAGAAATTCAGTCTCAACTGCTGGAGATATCTGAAAAATTCCTGACGGATCTTCCATTGCGCTTTTCCGACAATTCAAAGATGATTGAATTGGATCCCATCGAGGATGAGAATATGGAAAAGGTTCGGGCAGTGGCGATTGAAGGCGATTGGCATGACATCCCTTCCCTGAGGGCTATGCTTCGTGAAGACTTACTATTCATGAAGGATAAGGTGAAAAAGTATATTCCTACTATCGAATCCGGTAGTTTCATATCATTTAAGGACGCAGTTAAAAAGGCTGTAAAATCAGAATATCGACTGTTAAAGGAGCTTAAGGATGTTTTGACGGATAGGAATACAATCAATAACCTATAAATTTAGACTGCTACCCATTACATTTTCGTTTTAAATCCTTACCTATCACAGCGTGAGGCATATCGATTGATTTATTTATGGAAGGAATAAGAAGTACGATGTTTAACTTGCCTGATGGGGTCACCAGATACGAAGGGAAGGTAAGGGATGTTTTTACCAAAGGAGATTTGTTTGTTTCTGTCGCAACTGACCGGATTTCCGCCTTCGATCATATCCTTCCACGTACAATACCCTACAAAGGACAAGTGCTCAACCAAATAGCCGCTTATTTTTTAGATGCTGTTCGCGATATCGTTCCCGTGTGGTTGGATACAGTTCCGGATCCGAACATTTCAGTAGGGCGAAAATGTAAGCCCATCAGGATTGAGATGGTAATCAGGGGTTATCTGAGTGGCCATGCCTGGAGAGAATACAAGAGCGGAAAACGGACGCTTTGTGGTGTGACTATGCCCGAGGGATTGAGCGAAAATGATCCGTTTCCTGAACCGATTATTACACCCAGTACTAAAGCCGCAGAAGGTCACGATGAAGATATTTCCAGGGAAGCAATCCTCGAAAGTGGGCTTGTAGAAGAGGAAATTTATGTAAAAATGGAATCCGTGGCCCGACAACTTTTCCGCCGTGGAACAACTATGGCGGCTCAACAAGGTCTTGTACTTGTGGATACAAAGTATGAATTCGGTCTCGACAACGGAGTCTTGACTTTAATGGACGAAATTCATACGCCCGATAGTTCACGATATTTCTACCTGAATACCTATTATGAAAATCAAATGCGCCACCTGCCACAAAATCAACTTTCCAAGGAATTTGTCCGGGAATGGCTGATTGCCAATGATTTTCAAGGCAGGACAGGGGAGAAGATGCCTTATATGGACGATGCCATGGTTGAAACTGTGAGTAGAAGATACATTGAATTGTATGAAAAAATCACCGGAAAGAATTTTACACCAGCCTCCTATGACCATGTGGATGATAGGATAGCAAAGGTACTTCATGACATATTTGGTTAATCATTGATGGCTATTCTGTTTTTTGCGCTGGATGGTTATTAACGAAAGCTTATCAACCTTTTGTACCCGATTATTCTTCATTAATCCTATATTTGAAGAATTTATTACCAAATCGTTTCAAAATGTCAAGGCTTGTTCTAACATCTATTACCTATTTCCTTGTTTGTAGTCTGTTTGCGCAAAATATTGATCAGACCGAAGTCCCATGCAGTAAGGCATCCGCCCTGCGCAATCTCACTGCTCTGAAGAACTATTATAATCCGCTGACTGAAAACTATGACCTTAAATATTACAGATTTGATTGGTATATCGATCCTGCAGAATATTATATTAAGGGGTCTGCAACACCGTATTTTGAGACCCTTTCGGATGATTTCAAAGAAATATACTTTGATCTTTCCAATCAATTGTCGGTGGATAGCGTGATATATCATGGCCGGAGCCTGAGCTATTCTCAACCGTCTAGTTTTGTGCTGAAAATCAATCTGGATGAGCAAATTGCGAAGGGTACACTTGACAGCCTTTCTATCTATTATGAAGGTGTACCGCCCGCCGGAGGATTTGGTTCCTTCATTAAATCAGCACATGGTGATAATATTCCTGTTATTTGGACATTGTCCGAACCATTTGGAGCAGAAGACTGGTGGCCGTGTAAAAATGGCCTGGATGACAAGATCGATAGCATCGATGTATTTGTTACATCTCCTGACCAATATCGTTGTGCTAGCAATGGAGTCCTTGTTGGTGAGACTAATCCCGCCCCGGGCTTGGTAAGAGCTCATTGGAAACACAGGCATCAGGTTGCGGCTTATCTGATTGCAATTGCAGTTACCAATTATGCGGTTTATACGGATGACGTGCATCTGAGTGATGGCACCATCATGCCTATGCTCAACTATGTATATCCCGAATCTTTAAACAATGCCCGGAAAGGTACCGCCGATAATGTCCGGGTTTTGGAATACTTTGACAGCCTTTTCATTGACTATCCCTTCAAGAATGAAAAATATGGACATGCACAATTTGGTTGGGGCGGAGGTATGGAACATCAGACGATGAGCTATGTCACGGGATTCGACTGGAGTTTGTTGGCTCATGAGCTGGGACATCAGTGGTTCGGTGATCATGTGACTTGTGGTAGTTGGGAGGATGTATGGCTCAATGAAGGATTTGCCTCCTATTTGGATGGTCTGTCCAGAGAACGTTTTTTAAGGCCAATCGATTGGTATAACTGGAAGCTCAGTCTTATCAATTCCGTCACTTCCCGACCGGATGGATCCGTGTGGACCGGCAATACAGATGACGTAGGGAGAATCTTCAATTCCAGGTTGACCTACAATAAAGGCGCATATCTTGTGCATATGCTCAGATGGAAGCTGGGTGACGATACCTTCTACAAAGCCCTGCGTTTTTATCTGAACAAAAGGGGTGGTTCTTTTGCTCGCGTTGCTGATCTGCAGGCTGATCTCGAGGAGATCTCAGGCCAGAGCCTCGGCGAATATTTCGATGATTGGTTTTATGGTGAAGGATATCCGTTTTATGCTGTCACATGGGATGGATCTCAATCTTCTTCTGGTAAGTTGCTGATTAAACTGGATCAAACTACTTCTCATGCTTCCGTTGACTTTTATGAAATGCCCGTCCCAATCAGACTGAAGGGTGAGGGTAAGGAATTGACTGTCAGGCTTGACCATACTTATTCCGGTCAGGTATTCACAGTTGAACCGGGGTTCAAGGTGGATCAGGTCGAATTCGATCCGGACCTTTGGTTACTCGCCAAGAGCAACGTTACTCAGGGGCCTATCCTGGCTGATAAAAATTCGCCTGAATTGGGCATTCGCTGTTTTCCCAATCCCGCTGATAATTATGTGACAGTGGAGGTTAAATCCGGTAAGATTAAGGGTCTATCCTGGAGTATCATAGACGCAGCCGGTAAATTGATTTTGTCCGGAAGGATGAATACCTCCAATGAGAGAATAAATATATCCACAATGCCTTCAGGTACGTACCGATTGCTTGTCAATGATGCCGGAAATGCAGTATTTGTGAATTCATTTATCAGGATTTGAGATAGACTGATAATCGGAAAAGATTTTAGCGGTGATTGATCCTTTGGACTTAAGCAAGAGAATAATTTTTGAAGACAATCACCTCATTGCTGTCAACAAGCGACCTTCGTGGTTGGTGCAAGGTGACAGGACAGGTGACACCTCACTCGTGGATGCCCTGAAGGATTATATCAAGGTTAAGTACAACAAGCCCGGCGAAGTGTTTTTGGGCAGCATCCATCGATTGGACAGGCCGGTGTCGGGATTGGTCGTTTTTGCCCGAACAAGTAAAGCGCTTGAAAGAATGAATGCACTTTTTGCAGGGCGCGATATCCAAAAAACCTATTTGGCCATTACCGAAGGCAGACCACCTGCTCCATCCGCCACCCTGAGACATTTTCTACTCAAGGATAATGCCTCCAACACAGTCAGGGTCGTGAAGCCATCAAGCAGAAACGCAGGCAATGCCAAAGAAGCGGTGTTGGAATATTCCGAAGTCAGCCAACATAACCTGCGCACCATGCTTAAGGTACTGCCGCACACAGGAAGGCCGCACCAGATACGAGTGCAACTGGCTTCAATGAATTGTGTAATTCTTGGCGATGTAAAGTACGGGGCGAGAGGTCCATTGCCGGACAAATCTATTGCCCTCCATAGTTATTCCCTGGAATTTTTGCATCCTGTCAGGAAGGAGCTATTAAAAATTGTGGCGCCAATACCGGGTTCTGAATGGTGGAATCCTTTTTCTGCCGACTTCAATTAAATATTGATTTTCAATATGGTATAGCAAAAAGTGGAATGGATACCACAAAAAAAACTCCGGAAAAATTCCCGGAGTTTTTAGAACAATGTAAAATCTATACTTAAAACCTTAAAAAACTGAATATTTTGCGTTTAGAATGGATACCTACCGGCATCAATAATCCTTTCCGCAATTTTCTTACGAAGGTTTTTGACATTGACCGGTTCCAACTTGGTAAAACGCTTGACTCCCATTAGCATTATTTTTAGCTCATCTCCCCCGGCAAAAGAGGCCAGTGCATCTACTGCATTCTTGGCTATTCTGTCCTGGGCATCGTGGAAGAAGACCTTCAAGATGGCTTCTTTTTCTTCCAATAATGTGTCACCCATTTCCTTCACTTCCTTCAACCTGGCAAGGACCGATTCTGCATTGAAAACATCGATCATGATGTCGGCAATATTCATCAAAATCTCCTGCTCTTCCTTCAGGTCAACCTTGCCGTCCATTTGATATTTGGCACCGGCTCCGGCGACCATCAACAGGATTTTCTTGAAGTGTGTCAATGCCTTGGTTTCCTCTGGATATGGACCGTCGAATGTTTCCATCTTCGGCATGGAAGCCAGTTCCTTTTGAACTTCCCATGCGGGGCCTACCATGTCGAGCTGACCTTTCATGACTCGGCGAAGCAGCATATTGACCAGGAGGAGACGATTGATTTCATTGGTACCTTCATAGATACGATTGATACGAGTATCTCTGAATAATCTCGCAGGTATAAATTCCTCGGAGAAGCCGTACCCGCCGTGTATTTGCAATAATTCATCGACATTATAATCGACACATTCGCTTCCGTATATCTTTGTAATGGCGCATTCGATCGCATATTCCTCGGCAGCATCCAACAAGGCTTTCTGATACGGTGCACCTTCCGCGATGGCCGATGCTTTCCAATCTTCAATCAGATTGGCAATGCGGTAGTTGGTAGATTCAAGGACGAAGGCATTGATAGCCATTTGAGCCATCTTGTGCTGAATGGCGCCAAACCGGCCAATTGGTGTCTTGAATTGCTCTCTTTCCATGGCATAGTTGACCGCACGTGTCGTGGTGGTTTTACAGCCTCCGCCAACAAGTACACCCAGCTTAAATCGGCCCATATTGAGTACGTTGAAAGCTATGAGGTGGCCTTTTCCTATTTCGCCGAGGATATTTTCCTTGGGAACAGGTGCATTTTCAAAGAAAATCTGTCTTGTGGATGAACCCTTAATGCCGAGTTTATGTTCCTCTTCACCAAGCGTCATGCCTTCCGTGCCTTTCTCTACTATGAAGCCGGTGAATTTATCCCCATCGACTTGTGCAAACACAATGAAAACTTCAGCAAATCCCGCATTGGAAATCCACATCTTTTGACCGGTCAGCAGATAATGTGTTCCCGCTTCGTTCAATATGGCTTTGGTCTTCGCGCCCAATGCGTCACTACCGGAACCCGGTTCTGTAAGGCAATATGCAGCTCTGACTTTTCCGGAAGACAATTCGGGTAAGTATCTCTTCTTTTGCTCTTCTGTACCAAAATAAAGGATAGGCAACATCCCGATGCCCGTATGTGCTGCAAATGTTGTGCTGAATGACGCATCTCCGCCCCCCAACTCTTCCAAGAGGATCGTGTTGATAATGGTGTCAAACTCCTGACCGCCGTATTCAGTCGGGATGTGCGCGCCTACCAAACCGAGCTCGCCAGCTTCATCCATCAACGCTTGTTGCTCTCCAAGAATAGAGCCTCTCGTCCATAATTCTTTCTCTACAAATTCACGCACTGTGTCTCGAATCATTTTCTGATCCTCATTCATCCGCTCAGGAATGTAATCCGAACCGAACGAATAATTTTTTATTAAAAATTCTCCGCCTTTAAATTTTTCAATAGTTGTGTCCATATGTTGATTAAATTACTTAATTGTAAAGTTAACGCATTTTGCAGAAGAATAATTAAATAAATGCCAAAAAAATTTAATCGCCCAAAAATAGACAATATTATATTTTAAAAATGCTATTATAATTAGTTTAGAACAGAATATAATACCGTTTATCTCTTTTACTAATCTGTAAGTTGCTTTGTATTTTGAAATATTTTGAACTGTATTTGAATATTAAATGAAATACAAATACATAAAAATGCCAGTTAAAATTAGAATATATTCAATTTTGATTGCCTTGCCTCTTTTTAAGACAAATTCATTAGACGGTTTTTGGTCATCAATGGCTATTCAGTCCAATATATTAATGGACTCCGCCTTTTTTACGGATCATTCCACCGACAGTATCCTTTACACTGCTCATAATAATAAAAGCACTTGGGTCTATTGCCCTGACACCTTCTTGCAATTTCGAAATCTCCAATCTGGTTACAACGGTATATACTACATCTATCTTTTCAGTTGGCAGGCTGCCGGGCGCGCAATATCCTTTTTTAGCTGAGTAAAGAGTGACGCCAAAATGCATTTCATGAACCAGCATTTCACGAATTTCTTCACTGTATGTGCTTATGATGGTAACTCCAGTGTACTCCTCAAAACCTTCAATCAGATAGCTAACCGCTCTGGATGCAACATAATACGTAAGAATGGCATACAATGCAATCTCAATGGACAAAAGGTAAGCGCCGGTCAAAAATATGATGATATTGAAGATGAGGATAATATCTCCAATTGATAATAGTGATTTCCGGCTTATATAGATTGCCAACACTTCCGTCCCATCCAGCACCGAACCGCCCCGCATGGCAAAACCGATACCTGCACCCAGAAACAATCCGCCAAAAGTCGCTATCAATAAAGGATCACTGGTAAGTACAGGGAAGTGGACAAACTGGATGACTATTGCCAAACCGGTTATTGCAATGATGCTTTTCAAAGCAAATTCCTTGCCTATCTGCCTGAATCCCAGGATAATGAAAGGTGTGTTGAACACGATTAAAAGAACCGATAATGGAAATTGGTTGAAAATCACCTTGGTTAAAAGACTGATACCTGTAATTCCACCATCGAGATAGCCATTTGGCACCAAAAAGCTTTCCAGTCCGAATCCTGCTGAAAAAATTCCCAGAAGTATCAATAATGCTGACCTGAAATGCCTTTTAAAAGCACTCTGAATGACAGCTTTGTCTGTATTGTTTGCCATATTAATAGTGTAGGTTGACTCAAGGGTAAAAATATAATTTGTTATTATTATATCATAATTGTTTTAAATTTTATATTGCCGGACACCCGATCCCATTTTCAATGGCACTTCAAATTATTCCCATTCGAAGGGAGGCCGGAGAGATCCCGCTTGCTTGCATTTGAAATTCAAATATTTAGATGAAACCCAGTACAGAGTTCTTTTTACATATAAATTTATTTAGCATTTTGACCATGTAGCATTATCTTTATCTTGAAATACATGACCATGAGAGAATCTTTTCCAACCCGTCTTTTTATTGCATATTTTTTATTTTTCTGTCTATCATTGCATGGACAAATTAATTCTAACATGACCGATCCTAAAACCAATACTTTTGCACCCATTGCTGCGAAAAAGCATAAACAACTGGAAATGCACGGAGATGTACGCATCGATGATTATTATTGGTTGAATGACAGGAACAATCCTGAGGTGATTAGCTATCTGGAAGCGGAGAACAAATACCTCGAACAGGCATTGAGCCATACTCGCACCCTTCAGGAAAAGCTGTATGGCGAAATTACGGGCAGAATTCCACAGGTGGATATGTCCGTACCGTATCTTAAGAATGGTTATTATTACTATACGAGGTATGAAACCGGTAAGGAATATCCGATCTACGCACGTAAGATTGATTCTCTGGATGCCAGGGAAGAAATATTGATCAATGTCAATGAATATGCCAAAGGCCATGACTATTACAATATCGGGCAGATAGCAATCGACCCTTTCAACAGATATATGGCTTATTCTGAAGATACCTTGTCCAGAAGGATATATACCATAAAGGTCAGGGATATTGCTTCCGGCAAGCTTTTGTCTGATGTGCTGCCTAATAATAGCGGCAATATAGTCTGGTATAACGATGGCAAGGCTTTTCTGTATATCGTCAAGGACCCTGAGACATTGAGGGAATACAAGGTGTACAGGCATTTGATAGGCGATGACTTTCGCAATGACCATCTTCTCTTTGAAGAAAAAGATGAGACCTATAGTGTTGGAGTATTTAAATCACGCAGCCATAAATTTATCTATATAGGTAGTTACAGCACCCTGACATCAGAAATCAGATTTTGTAATGCTGATGACTCCGGTGCAGAATTCCGGCTGTTTGAGCCACGAAAGAGAGATCATCTATATTATGTTACGGATGATGGCAGGCATTTCTACATAGTTTCCAATGACAATGCTATAAATTTCAGGCTTTTTAAGGCCGACCTCGACAAAACCGGCAAAGCTGATTGGTTCGAGATGATTCCTCATCGCAATGATGTACTACTCGAGGATGTGGAATGCTTCCAGGGCTTCATGGTGGTTGAGGAAAGGATAAAAGGCATGATAAGGCACAGAATCATTTCCGGAGAGCAGGATTGCTATTTGGACTTTGATGAAGAGGCCTACATGACTTCTTTGGTCAATAATTATGAGTTTGATACCCGCAGGCTCCGTTATTCCTACACTTCGTTGACGACACCGTATTCCATTTTTGATTATGACCTGAAGACCAGGGAGCATATACTATTGAAGGAGCAAGAGGTGACCGGAGGTTATGACAAAATTCAATATGCTTCCGAGCGGATAGAGGTGATTGCCCGCGATGGTACTTTGGTTCCGGTTTCTTTGGTATATAAAAAAGCACTTAGGAAAAATGGTGGCAACCCGTTATTGTTGTACGGTTATGGCTCTTATGGAATTAGCATAGATCCTTATTTTTCCTCCGTACGGCTATCGTTGCTGGACAGAGGATTTGTCTATGCCATTGCCCACATCAGGGGAGGGCAGGAGTTGGGCAGGCAATGGTATGAAGATGGCAAACTGCTCAAGAAGATCAACACTTTCAATGACTTTATCGACTGTGGTCGTTATATGGTCACTCATCAATATACCGCGCCGGAGCATATGTATGCCATGGGCGGAAGTGCCGGCGGCCTATTGATGGGAGCGGTCGCCAATATGTCATGGGATTTATTCCACGGCATAATAGCAAGTGTTCCCTTTGTCGATGTTGTGACTACAATGCTGGACGAATCCATCCCCCTCACTACCGGGGAATGGGATGAATGGGGGAATCCTAACGATAAAGTGTTTTATGATTACATCAAATCTTATTCTCCATACGATAATGTGGGACATCATCCTTATCCGGCAATGCTGGTGACGACCGGCCTTCATGATAGCCAGGTACAATACTGGGAACCGGCCAAGTGGGTCGCTAAACTGAGAGAAATGAAAAAAGGTGATGAACCGGTTTATCTTTATACCAATATGTCAACAGGTCATGGCGGTGCAAGTGGCAGGTTTGAAAAATACCGGGAGACTGCGTTGGAATATGCATTCTTACTGGATCTTGAAGGTATTAAAAATTGATATTGAGGGTGATGACGTACAGGATTGGTTGACACGACATTGGGTCAGGAAAATGATTAAGTAAAGATGTTAGCTGCACGCAATTTTAACAAAAATTTGAGACGCTTGACAGAATTTTTGATGATATGAGGATGTTATAATGCATATTGGCGCAATTAGGTATCTTTGCGCCTGCATTTGGCTTATGGATAAATCTTAAATTCAATGAGTAAATTCTTTTTAACTATATCGCTGCTGATTTGTGGTATGCCCTTATTTGCTCAGAATACCTATACTTCTGCTAAGGATTCTGACCCTAAATCCGTTGCGACACTTAATAAGATCAAGGCAAAATATTCTACTGCCGGTCAGCAGATTACTTCCTCCTTTACCATGAAAATTGATCTTCCGAATCAGTCCGCAAGACTTGAAAAAGGTACCATGGTCCAGTCGGGTAGTAAATTTAACCTGAATATGAAGGAAATTGGCATCATCAGCGATGGTAAGACGGTATGGTTCATCAACAAAAAACAGAAGGAAGTACAGATCAATGATTATTCAAAGGATATCAGCCAGGGCATGGTCAATCCGGCTGAATTCATTATGCAGTATAATCCCAAATCATTCATTTCCGCAGTGACCTTCAATGGTCCGAAAAATGGAAAACAGATCATGGTGATGGAGATCAAATCCGTCGAAAGAAAAGTCGATTATTCCAAGGTCCGGGTCACGGTCAATAAGGCGACCAATGAACTGATGGAGATGGAGTTGTTTAACAAGGATGGTAGCAGATATACACTGAATATGACAAAAACAACCTTTTCAAAATCTGACGCCAATACGGCCTTCGTCTTTGAAAAAGCCAAATATCCTGGCTACAATATAGAAGACCTCAGAGTCAATTGATCGTAATAAATGGCATTGCATGAAAGTCCGTTCTAATGTTATCAAGCCCATCGCTAAAATTATAGCTAACCGCATTGACAGGTGGAAAAGAAGCTCTATTGCTGATCAAGAACATATTAGGAAAATGCTTGTTGCCAGGGGAAGAAACACGATATATGGCAAAGAACATCATTTTGACAGGATAATTGATGCTTCTTCCTTTTCAAAACAAGTACCTTTAAATGAGTACGAGGATATCAAATCCTATATCGAACGGATCAAACTTGGAGAGAAAAATATTCTTTGGCCCGGGTTGCCTAAATATTTCGCAAAAACATCAGGAACCACGTCTGGTGTTAAATATATACCCCTGACAAGGGAAAGTATGCCCAATCATTTCGGATCTGCACGTAATGCACTGCTCAATTACGCTGCAAAGACCGGTAAGGCTGACTTTTTTGATGGAAAATTGATATTTCTCAGCGGATCTCCGGTGTTGGATACGTCATCAACCATTCCGACAGGCCGGCTTTCAGGTATCGTCAATCATGAAGTGCCTGCGTGGCTTCGTAAAAGTCAGGTACCAACATACACAACCAATTGCATTGAAGACTGGGAACAAAAGGTCGATGCTATTGTGCGGGAGACGATTCATCTCGATATGCGCCTTATATCAGGTATTCCGCCTTGGGTACAGATGTATCTGGAGCGGCTGCTGGAAGCCAGCGGAAAAAGAAGCATCATGGAGCTGTTTCCCAATTTTAGTATGTTTGTTTATGGCGGAGTCAATTATGAGCCATACAGAAGTTCACTGGAAAAACTTTTTGGAGCATCGGTCGATTCTGTCGAAACATATCCTGCATCCGAAGGCTTTTTTGCCTTTCAGGATGAACAGGGTGATCCCTCCTTACTGTTGAACACTAAAAGCGGAATCTATTTTGAATTTGTAGAATTGGATGAGATCCACAAGGATAATCCGGTGCGACTTCCATTGGAGGGAGTGAAAACCGGTGTTCCTTATGCCCTGATAATCAATAATAATGCCGGTTTGTGGGGCTACAATATAGGTGATGTGGTAACCTTTACATCGACCGATCCTTATAAGATCGTATTTACCGGCAGGGTCTCCCACTACATTTCTGCATTTGGCGAACATGTGATCGGTAAAGAAGTGGAGGATAGCCTGAAAGAAGCCATTGGCGATTCGGGAGTCAAGATAGCCGAATTTACAGTAGCACCGCAGGTCAATCCCGGAGGAGGGCGGCTGCCTTTTCATGAGTGGTTGGTGGAATTTGAAGTGCTGCCGGAAGATCTGAATACATTTAGGATGGGGATAGATACAGCCTTAACTAAAAGAAATATATATTATAATGACCTGATCACAGGTAATATCCTGCAACCGCTGCAGGTCGTCCCCCTGAAGAAAGGCTCTTTCATCACTTACATGCGGGAAAATGGTAAGTTGGGCGGACAGAACAAGGTTCCCAGACTTACCAATGATCGAAAAATAGCCGATGCATTGCATGAAATAAATAACCGATGACCATGAGAAAAATTATTTACAGTCTTACTTTGCTTCTTACATTTTATACCGGGACTACTTTCTCCCAAACACTTGATTTCATAGGAAAAAAGATCAACGTTCCCAAAGACTGTGAGCGAGTATCAAAATACGAAGTCGAATGTAGTGGATTTTCGCTGTCCTGGGCATATATGTCCAAGGGAGTGAGTGACAATGTCATTTTTGACCAGATTGGCCGTTTGAAACAGCGCCCCGGCATGCAATATAAGCCTATGAACTTTTTGGTCGATAGTGTCGAGACAGAAGGATTCGTCGCATCTTTTACGGCCGACAATATCAAGTATTTCATGCTCATGACATCCGGAGAAGTCCGGGGCAAGCATTTTCTGTTGCAGGCGATCGACCTTCAACCATTTTGGAAATATGAAGGATATAATGCAGTATTTGATAGCTTGGTTAAGGTATTGCCTGAAAGAGATGATGCTGATTCAGGTAAAGATTCCGGGGAAATCAGGAAGAAAGAAGAATGAGTGCTGCCCACTTGATTTCCATCATCAGTGTTTACTGTGGCTCCGATACGGAAGCGACAGCCATCGGTAAGTATTTGGTTGAAAATGGCCTTGCAGCTTGTTGCAACATTTATCCATGTACGTCGTTGTATAAATGGCAGGATGTTTTGAGTGAAGATGCGGAGTGGATTGCAAATATTAAAACGATGCCACATGCGGTGGAGACGATCATCGATCACGTCACCGCAGCCCACTCTTACGAACTTCCGGCCATACTGGTCAATTCGGAGGTAACTACCAAGAAATATTACGATTGGGTCAATGACTCAGTTTTAAAAGATAGTAATTAAAGAAGTAATGAAATTTTTGAAGAAAGGATATATAAAAAATGCAGGAATAGGATTGTTTTTGTTTTTCTTCCTGAAAGGATTGGCATGGATCGCCCTGTTTTATTTTGGCATCAATATTTTTTCTCGTTGCTCCTAGTGCAAGAATATCAAGGAATGCTGCAACTGAATTGTAATATACTGTTGATATTTAGCTAATTAGTTGCGTTTTTGTTTCCCTTTTGACTATATACTATTCACAGTACACTTTTCCCTGTGATTCCTCCATCGCCCAGGGCTTCCGCTCCGCTCCAACAGTCCATAATTCCTTAATTTTTCATTTCTTAATTTTTCATTTCTTAATTTCTTAATTTTTAATTCCTTCATTCTTCCCAGTAACTCTTCCGTCGCCCATATTGATCACACTTTCAATACCGGTGAGCCTGGCTTCACACTCTTCTTTGATCTCGGTAGCACGCTGAAGTAGGGTAGGGATTTGGTCAATATCAATATTGCCCGACTCGACAGAGGCTTGGATCTGCTTTAGTTCGTCGAGCAGCTCAGTCAAGGTTTTAGTTGCTTTTTTATTCATTGTCCTTTGTTTTAAAATTTCCGGTGACTTTGCCATCAGCCCAATAGATGGTGGTTTCAGAATTGTCTGAGAATGCGCTCCTCAGTGGAATTCTTTTCTTGTTTTGGTACACTAAAGTAAAGCCTTTCTTGAGGATTTGTCGGGGATCCGAAAGTTGTATAGTGTGGTAAACAATTTGTATTTGATGAAGAAAATCCTTTGTCCGGACTAATGCCCCGGAGACTATCCTGCCTGAAATCATTTGTATGACATGCCGAAATCGATCCGTCAAAAGGGAAGAAGCAGACTGTATATAGAGTGTTGTCTGTTCCAAAGCTCTTCTGAAATCCACTAACCTGACTGAAAAGCCGGTAAGTATTTTTCGGTACCTTTCATCGATTTCAGTGAGAAACGCCAGATTGTGATTTATCAGGAATTCTGCCACTGCGGTTGGAGTCTTGAGTGACACTCCGGCTGTTAGATCCATTGCGCTGACATCGATTTCGTGACCGATACCAGTGATGACGGGTAAGGGAAAGTGGGCAATCATATGAGAAAGTGTATAGCTGTCAAAAGCTGCCAAATCCACCTTACTGCCGCCTCCCCGTAATATGGCGACAGCATCAAAATCATCCTTTCGCCTCTCGATGAATTGGAGTGATTTGCCGATCGACTCTTCCAGCAGATTTCCCTGCATTACGCTGTCCAGCAATGTGACTTGATATTTCAATCCATAATCGTTTTGTTCAATGTGCTGAACAAAATCGATATAGCCTGCAGCATTTTCAGAAGAAATCACGGCCAGTCGCAGGATGGCGGGGGGCAGCGTCAGTGTTTTGTTTATTTTATCCAAACTTTCTGCCCGGATTCGGTTGAACAATTCCTCTTTTCGCCGATCTAATGCGCCTCTTGCATATTCGGTATCAATATCGGAAATCCTGAATTGCAGGCCAAACCTTTCGTGAAAATTTGGCATACCTAAGCACATGATCTCAAAACCTGCGGTGAAATAACCTTCCAGGCCGGGATTTTTCTTTTTGATCCTCTGAAAATCGGATGACCAAACTACTGCATCTAATTGAGCAATGATATCATTGGTCTCGGTACTTTTCTGGATTAAGGTTAGGTAATAATGTCCTCTTTTTTCTGCGGCGCTCAATATTTCTGCCTTGACCCACAATTCATTCTCAAAATTCAATGCCAGGACCCGCTTGATGTGGGTATTCAATTCCAATAATGAGTACGATTTGATTTCCATGGTCAGGGCTTGGTTACGGTTATACTGTGAAGAGATATTTTTTTATAATGATTAAAGATAATGATTTTATCGAATTCTCCTTTTGCTACCCGATCTACAGCCAAAGCCAGAGCCATTCCCGAAGCTGTATCAAAATCGCCTGTTTCTCTTTTAAAGGCTATTTCAGGAATGCCGTTTTCAGCAACAAAGGATGATATGGTACCGTACAAATTTTCTTGTTCATATTCATTGTTATACCCGGAGTATATCGCCAAAGATCCGTCCATCATTAAGTTGGAAAGGAATTCTTGTACGGCTTTTTGTGTTTCACTTTTTTTGCCCTTATCCAACAGTCTGAAATCCGTTATCTTCACGATGGCACCATCCTCGCTTCCTGAAGCGAGAAAAAAACTAACGCCTTGGCCATATATTAACTCATTACCTTCTCTGGTACGAAGAAATCCCGCTTCTCTGTGTATCATTTGGTTGAAATCGGTATTTTCATCAAAGAATCCGAACAATACCTTTTTACCGGGATGCTCCATAGTAAGCATTTCCGCGTCAGTCAGCACATTCAACACTGTAAATCCCTGATTGACATAAGTCATGTTATAGGTGTTGATATTAAGTTTAAGGGCTATTTGTCCTCCTATCGTATTGTTGGTCGATTGGATGAAAACGCTTGGATTGAGAGCCGTTTCCCGGTATTTGCTGATATCGGCTAAGAATTGTTCCAGTTTGGACAGACATCCTCTGCCTGTACCGACGATAATGCCGCAAAGACTGTCCCGATATTTGTTTGCCACTTCCATCCCACATCCCACTGCTGTCCTGATGATAGGGGAGAGCCTGCGCATTTCGTTTTTTTCAAAATATCCCGAAAAATCAGGTACTGAGATATTCCTATAGTCTGATCCTTCCAAAAAGGAAGTTTCCGCAAATGATATTTTTGAAATGTATATCATGCTACTTCGGAAAAGATGAGTGATGTATTGTTCCCTCCAAATCCGAATGAATTGACCATGATGTTTTGCAAATGCTGTTCGGTCAGAGCCTCAGTCACCGGGGAAAGCCCGGTTTCCGGAATTGGATTCTTGAAATTCAGTGTAGGAAAGACGAATTTTTGCTTCATCATGCCTATGGAAAGTACAGCAGAGACTGCTCCTGATGCGGCCAGTGTGTGACCTGTATAGACCTTGCTGGAGCCGAATGCCGCACCTTCGCCCAAAAGCCTTTTGATAGCGCTAGATTCAGCAAGATCATTATCAATCGTGCTTGTTCCGTGGGTATGTATGAAGTCTATTTCTTCTGCATCCATTTTTGCAAAATTGAGCGCCATAGACATTGCCTGGAAGGCACCTGCTCCATCCGGTGAAGAGCCCGTTATATGGTAAGTTTCACAGATGTTGGCATAACCCGTGATAGCAGCCAGTGGTGACTTCCCGCGGGCTTCTGCATGTTCCCGACTTTCAAGAAGGAGATATGCGGCGCCTTCGCCCAGATTGAGGCCGAAACGATCCCTGTCAAATGGTGCACATGGGTTGGGATCCAGATTCTTGAGGGCATGGAATCCGTTCAGGACAAACCTGCTCAATGAATCACTGCCACCGGCGAGAACCATTTCGGCTTTTCCGGAACGTATAAGCCGTGCACCGAGCATGATGGCATTGCTCGACGACGAACATGCCGTACTGATCAGGAAGTGGGGCCTGTGCAATCCCAAAATCCTGGATACATTTCTACTTAAACTGCCACAATCCATTTCGTTGACGAATCCTTCACTTGCCTTGATTTCACCAATTGTTAGTGCATCGAAGAATTTTTCGGTCATTGATATGCCACCGACAGTCGTCGCATTGATTGAAGCGATTTGATTGGCCGGTAATTCCAATTTCGCGCTCTTGAGTGCTTGGGCAGCAGCATATATGGCCATGAGGGTGGATCTGTTGTGTTTTTCCGATACGCATAAATCTGTCAAATGGCATATCTCATCGTTACTTAATGGAACCATTCCGGAAATGAATTTACCATCATGTACCGACTCTGGCATTGAAATCGGTCTAAGTGGGCTTATTCCTGAACTAAGTCCGGCCCAATTCTCCTCTGCACCGGTGCCTAATGCTGATATGATGCCGACGCCGGTTACCCAGACATCAGCTTTTGAATGTTTCATTTCATGCAGCGCGATATGACTCAATATATTTGGCCATGGAACGAACACTTTCCAATACCCTTCGACCTTCTCTCGGGTCTTCTATTTTGATTCCGTAATTTCTTTCAAGCAATACCATCAATTCAAGCGAATCTATGCTGTCAAGTCCGAGGCCTGTACCAAATAAAGGAGCATCAGTATCTATATCATCAGGACTCATTTCCTGCAAATTCAATGCTTCAATGATTTCGACTTTCAATTTGTTGATCAATTCTTCCATAGTAATTGCTGTCAATTTATTTACCTGATTTTAATGGTGGTTTTCTCGTGTATCTTGTACTTCTCTCATTTTACCTAATGATACAGGGACTTTCGATTTATTTTAAAATAACTTGGTCAGTGCCGGGTATCGGTTACAAACATATTAATTTTTTTCAAGAATATCCGGTTTTGTCTAAACCTTTTCAAGGACAAGGTTATGTTCGAAGGATCTAAAATCGACCATACTCAACCCACTGATTCCCTGTTGCTCCATATATACGCCATACATAACATCTACCTCGGCCATCGTTGCCTTGTTGTGCGTAATGATGATAAATTGCGATTCCTTGCTGAATTTTCTGATAATCTTGTTCAGTTTCTCGACATTGATATCGTCAAGCGGCGCATCCAGCTCGTCAAAAATACAGAAAGGTGCGGGCTTCAATAAGTACAATGAAAATAGGAATGCAATGGCGGTCAATGTCTTTTCTCCTCCTGATAACTGGCTGAGACTCTGTGGCCTCTTTCCCTTTGGCCGGGCTATGATGCCAATATCTGAGTCCAGTGGCGTTCCTGGATTTTCTATGACCAGATCACAGTCGTCATCATCCGTGAACAGGCTCCTGAACACCATCTTGAAATTCTCCCTTACCTGCTCGTAGGCGGCCAGATATTTGGTGGTTGATGTGGCCTCCAACTCATTGAGTGTCTGCATTAGTTTGTCTTTCGACTCCAGAATATCGTTTTTCTGGCTTACTATTTCGTCGTACCTCGTCTTGATTTCCTGATATGCCTCCACAGCAAGCGGGTTGACCTCGCCAAATTGCTGGATTGAATTCCTGATCTTTTGATTTTGGCTTTCGAGATCCTTTAGCGCTGCATCATCCGTGCTTTCCGACTTTTCGTAATCATCTGGGGGCGGTGTTCCGAATTCTATCGAGAAATTATCCTCGATCCGCTGCATTTCGAATTTCGCAGCGTTCCATTTATCTTTCCACTCATTGGCTATGGTTAGTATTCCGGAAAGCGATCTTTGTAGTAGTTTGATGGCCTGCTCGTCCTCATTTACCTGTTTTTTTTCGGTAAAATATAGCCTTTCAACTTCAGTCAATTCCGATTGTGCAGCTTTGAATTTCTCTGCAATTTCGACAATGGCATTTTCGCTTTCCTGGATTTGGGCTTCCAGAGTCGCCATCTCCACTACGCCGGAACTTTGGATGCTGAGTATTTGCTTTTCCTGCTCGATCAGCCCTGTAGCCTGCTGTGTGAGTAAGTCAATTTCCCGGAGTAAGGAAGATTTGTGGTTTTCAGCTTGGATCGCATTCATTTTAGCTGAATTTACCAAGTTGCCGGTCGTGCTTAGCGCCTCCGATTTTTCCCTTATTGTTTCCTTATTACCTTGGACAGAGGCTTGAAGCGTTTTTTGTTCCTCCTTCAAAGTGGCTATCGGAGTCAGGTTTTTTTGTATCAACTCAGAAAAATCATTCACTTTTTTCTTCAGCGCCGCATCATCCGCCGATATCCTGTCCAACTGGAGTTGATTGTGCTCCGTTTTTACCTTGATCTGCAACAAAGCATCCCTGACGTGCTGGGCCTCCTTGAGAATTTTCTCCAATTCAGATCCCTTGCTTTCTACAGAGATGGCAGCTATCTTATCTTCAATATTGGCCAATTCAACATAATAGGCCGAATCAGCTTTCTTCAGTTCTATCAATTCCTCTTCAAGAGATTCCAGCCTGATTTTACGCCCCAGGAGACTGCCTTCTATCAATCCGATCGAACCACCGGTTGCATGACCGTGGGATACAACCATGCTGCCATCTTCAGATATGAAGTGAAGACTGTGTTCCTGCTCCATCGCCTCTAAATAGGATTTCTTTATATCGCTGACGATGTAGGCACCATAGAGCAAATGCCTGAAAAGATTATTGTATTTTGGATGACACTGGACGATGGACGTGAGCGGTAAGGCTCCTTCGATTTCCACTGAGGTGACGGTCTTGTCCTTGAATGCCTCTAATATGATAAAACCGGCTTTCCCTTTCTGACTGGCTGACAATGCCTCTGTCATTCGGAAAGCTTCTTGATAATCATTGACTACGAGATGTGTCAGGTAGGGGCTGAGATAATTCTCCAGCGACGTCCTGTAGCGTTCCTCACAATTGATGAGATCGGCCAATAGGAGCGTTTCGGTATCTTTTTGCTGCGAACTGAGGAAGCGGACAGCCTCCGGATAGCCTTCCTGGTTGTCTATCAAAGACTTAAGGAGTTTCATCTCATGGCTTGCCCGGTATATTGATCGCTCCGCCTTTTTTTTCTTCTCAGAAGCTTCATCCCGGGCTTCATTGAGCAGCTTCAATTCTTCATTTCGGGCGTTGATTTCCTGTTGAAGCCCTTGTGCATGGGTATCTAAAGCCGACAATTTGTCGGTATATTCAGCTTTCTGCTCATCAAGGGTTTCTTTTTGTCGTCTCAAGGATGATTCCTGTTCCTTGAATCTACCTTCGTCACTTTGCAGTGTAGTAAGTTGGGCCTGCGCTACGGCATTTTCCTTTTCGAGGGAAAACAGCCGATTGTTGTTTTGCTCAAATTGCCTCGTGATAGGCTCTAAGCCGGATTCCAAGCGTACGAGTTCAGTTTTGACCTTCTCATATTGTTCCTGCAACACGCCCAATTCATGATTCATCCCGGCGATCTGTGTATCGAGTTCCGGTATTTTTCCATTTAATGAATCCGTTTTCGATTTCAATTCTGCCAGCTTGACCTTGATGTTTTCGCTGTCTTTATTGGCTTGTTCGGCCTTGCTCCTTACAAATGAAATTCGTTGAATGGCTAATTCTCTCTTTTTTTCCAGTGTCTTTTGCTCATCAAGGATCTGATTTGTCCTTTTCTGGAAATCAGAAAGTGAAACTTCTTGTTCCAGCAATGTGTTCTTTTTAGCTTCCAGTTGAGCTTCGGCGTTATGGATTTCAATTTCCTTAGATTCAGCGGCTTGTTGTTCTTTTACAAACATTTCATGAGCGTTGCTGATGCCCTTGACGGCCTGCTCTTTTTGGTAGTGGAAGAGTATCAGGGCATTGTCCCGATGTTTGGCTTTTAGTTCAAGATATTTTTCAGCCCGGCGTGCCTGCTTTTTAAGAGAATTCATATTCGATTCAATCTCGGTAAGCAAGTCATCCACACGATTCAAGTCGTCATTGGTGGTTTGAAGCTTTGACAAGGTCTCTTTCTTACGAGATTTGTATTTGGAGATCCCGGCAGCCTGCTCGATCATCATCCTGCGGTAGTTGTCCTTGTTGTTGAGCAAGTCCTCTACCATACCGAAGCCGATGATGGCATAAGTATTGCTGCCGATTCCCGTGTCTGCAAACAATGAATAGATATCCTTTAGGCGGCAAGCGACATTGTTGAGCTTATATTCGCTCTCACCACTGTGATAGAGGATTCTGGTTACCTTCACCTCGTTGTACTCTACCGGCAGGATATTCTTATTGTTTTCAAATACAAGGGATACCTGAGCCATACCGGCCGGCTTCTTGTTCTTACTGCCATTAAATATGACACTCGACATCTTATCAAGCCGCAGTTCTGCGCTCTTTTGCTCACCCAGTACCCAGCGGATGGCATCGACGATGTTTGATTTGCCGCTACCATTGGGTCCGACGATGCCGATTACATCCTCATTGAAGTGAATGACGGTATCGTTGGCAAAGCTTTTAAAGCCCTTGATTTCTAAGCGTGAAAACCTCATAGGAACGCGAAATTATAAAAAAATACCGGGTTGAAATTCCTTTTTTATCTATATATGATTTTTTAATACGTATTGAATTTGAAGCTAAAAAGAAAGGCAACTTTAGGATTCCCTTATTTTATTTCAGGCTTTGTCGCAAAGATTATCTTTACTTGGACAGAATCCAATAATTCATTTGCGAGCAAGTTTGCCCATGAAGTCCAGTTCAAATAAGGTGTAGATAATATAGAGAGTGAAGAATGGTATGATAAAATAATTATTGGCCGGTTGCATATTTTTATGATAAAGATATATAACCACGAAACATAAAACCAATTTTATCAGGGAAGTCGCCATTATAATGTTATTAAACATATAGATATTCCTGCTTCCGGAGGCCAATTTTGCGAAGATGTAGAAGAATATGCTTAATAAGGCGAAGAATGCGATTGTCTGTAATGAAAAGGTAAGATAAGGAGCAAGTAGCGGAATCTGATTATAACCGAAAACTGCAACAAGAGATGCAATACTGTATAGAATAAGCCGGAAAGTGAAGTTTTTAATCGACATGGTGCATTATTTACCCTTTTCCAAGTCTTTAATGATCTTGTAAAGGTAAGCCAATAATAAGATAAGAATCAGTCCTGCTGTCCAATACTTTGTTTTACCCGGATTGAAGGTATTATCAATATAATTTCCAGCCAGGTAACCGATCAATATTACGCCAATAAGCTGAAATGCAAGACCTGTATATTTCAAAAATGCGTTTGAGCCTTTTCGCAGTCTTGATTTTTGTTCTTCCAAATCTATTTAGCCGGAGTTTGTTCGGCCACCTTGCCCGATGTCATTGTACATTGTACATTAAATACAGCTCCATTTTCCACCACCAAGCGAGAGGTAAATATTTCGCCTTCTATATTGGCCTTACTGTGTACTTCCAATGTTTCCGATATCTTAAGGCTTCCTTTGACATAGCCTTCTATGATTGCAGCTTTACATTTGATATCTCCTGTTATATGGCCGCTTTCTCCAACAATGAGTCGTTGACTGCAATCGATATTTCCGGTGATTGTGCCGTCAATGCGCATGTCAGATACAGCCACGATGTCTCCCTTTATGGTGGATCCTACTCCTAGACTGTTGATAGAAAAGCCTTCTGCGGCCTTTTCGCTTTGTTTGGAATTGAACATGATTATCCGATAAGGCTACAGTATGACGTGGTAGCCATGTTTAGTCATGGTTGATTGATCAGAATGTAGGACAATAAACACCTCTTCTTTCAGGTCCGCATATCAGGTAGCCGAGTGAAAATTCGACTGCACCGTTATAATTACTTGCAGGAGTGAGGGAAGACACGTTCAAGTCGTAGCTGAAACCAATAGTAAATTGATTATAATCCAATCTGGTAGAAAGGATGATGGCATCTGTTTCCAGAGCCTTTTGCCAGTGGTTGGAGATGCGTGCCCACAATCCGAATTGGATAGCCTGTTTGGACCATCTGCTTTTATCCAGCCACAACCTCAGTGAGGTACCTCCATTTACCTGGAAGGATGGACCCTGGAAGAAAGTAACGATACCCGGAACGAGACTGATTTGATCACTCAAAGGGAAATCACCGCCGGCATGGGCTGTAATCTTGCTATAAAGAGGTACATCTACACCTTCCAATAAGAAAGATTGGTTGGGGCGCGTAATATGGCTATAGGCACCGCCTATATAAAAGCTTGTTTCTTCATCAAAGACTGAAAACCAAAGAAGTCCTGCACCGAGTTCTCCAAACCAGAAAGAACTATCGAAGTTGGCTTCGTTCTCCTGTGATGGTGCATTGGCAATCCATTGACCATCCTTAGCTTGAAGTCCCCATTTGGCTTTTAGGAAGTTAAGGCTTCTGTTGGAAGCTCCACCCATTACACCAAAGGATAGGTAGTGGGCTGATTTTCGATCACCCCCCATTCTTTTACTGTAGCTTCCTGAGATTTGCGGTGAAAGCGTTGCGAAGCTCAACTCACCGGCTCTGTCGCCCCAGAAATTGAATCCAAAACCCCAGTAGTCATACCGACCTACTGTGTTTTTTCTGTCATAAGAAGCTGTAAATGTATTGAATGCATTACTCTTCAATACGCTAGCCCATTGATTCCTGTATGACATGGTGAGTCTGTCGGTACAGTTCATCACGCCGGTCATGGCAGGATTGAGGTTGAGGGGCGAAGCATAGAATTGAGAGAAGTGGATATCCTGAGCGTTGATATTCATCGATATCAAAAGCGCCAGTAAAGTAATGAGTAAAGGTTTCTGCATCGAAATTTAAAATTTATTAACTTGTTTTCTTGCGGAGTAAAGGTAAAAATATTTTGAATATTAAAATAGTTAAAACTTTTTTTTATCAATTTTTACCAATATTATATTTTGCCTAACGTCTGCTATTTCTTTTTTATTTACCGAAAAAGCCTTTTAATACGATATTTTTTCGGATTATAATGATTGTATATATGAGATCAGGTTTTATGTCAATCCAGCATTTATAGCAATCTCCGCCTTATCTCTTCCGCGTTATACCCCAAATTACATCTTATCATATTTATATATCTGAAAATTAATAAACGCTGCATTCTTTTTTTTTGACTTTGGATATTATTTTTACCCAATGAAATTTTTTACCAAAGTCCCGATTGATACGGATATCCGTCTGATGTGCAGTGATCAGTTTCTACTTACCGGATCTTGCTTTACGGAATACATTGGACAGATGATGGTTGACCTGGGCCTTCAGGTGGCGTTCAATCCACATGGCATACTTTTCAATCCGCTTTCTGTTGCACAAAGTATCGAAGAATCTTTGACCGGGAACAATATAGAGCCGGACGATTTACTTAATTACAATGGAACCTATTTTTCATGGAAGCATCATACATCTGTTCATGAAAGTACCGACTCAGGCCTGATAGATAGGCTTGTTGAGGATAATAAGCGTTTCCGTTCGCATTTGGTCAATGGTAATTGCCTGATAATCACCTGGGGTACAGCCTTTTATTATAAACTAATTGGAGAGGAAAAAATAGTTGCCAACTGTCACAAGCAGCCTGGTGAGCGTTTTGAGAAACTGTTTGCCATGCCGGATCAGATCGTTGAATTATATAGTAAGTTAGTACGGAGAATCCAACAGGCCAATCCCAACCTTCGTTTGTTGCTCACCATCAGTCCTGTACGGCATATCAAGGATGGCTTTATTGAGAATCAGCAGAGCAAGGCAGCCCTGATCCTTGCTGCAAAAGCTTTGTGTGACGATTTTCCGGAAGTAATCTCGTACTTTCCTGCCTACGAAATCGTCATGGATGAATTAAGGGATTATCGGTTTTATGCTGAAGATATGGTGCATCCCAACGATATTGCCGTCAAATATATCTGGGAGCGTTTTGTGGACACTTATTTTAATGATGGACAGATAAATATATTGAAAGAGGCCGAGGCAATCTTTAGGATGAAAAATCACAAACTCCTTTTTCCCGGCTCAGAATCCGGCTTAAAATTTGAAGAGCAAAAACAAAAAGCCATTGCCGACTTCGTGTCAAAGCATCCGTACTTCAGGATATGAGTTTTTTATTGTATGAATTAGACCTTGCCAAATAATCGATCCATGTAGGAAGGAAGTATATTTTGGTTTAATCCATCGATTTTCCTTCAACCGCTGCCTGTTTCAGCATTTGATTGTATTCTTCGGTAGAAAGACCGTCGAGTACATAGTCGATTGGATTGACCGGCTCGCCATTCTTGTGGACTTCATAGTGCAAGTGCGGAGCTGTCGCAGTACCGGTAGAACCAACCTTTCCGATTGGGGTGCCTCGTTCTACTTTTTGACCTTCCTTGACATTTATTACCGACATGTGCGCATACAAGGTCTGATAGCCGTAGCCATGGTCTATCAAAACATGGTTGCCATATCCTCTTCCATTGCCATTGATCTGCCTGACGACACCTTCTCCGGCTGCTACGATTTGTGTGCCTTTAGGACAGGAAAAGTCTATCCCGGTATGTCTTTTCCAAATCTTGAAGATGGGATGGAGTCTTCTTCCGAATCCTGACAGGAGCGTGATATCGCGGTTTAGAGCTTCTTCCTTGACCGGCTTTATACTGGGGAGACACTTTAGGAATTTTTCATGTGCCAGCGCATCCTTGTAAAGCTTGTCCAGGGATTTATTCTGGAGATTCAATTGGTGATTCAATTTATTTGCCTTGTCTTCTATACGGTTGATATTGAGATTCAATAGATTGGTCAATCTTGATTTAATGGTATGCTTACCTCCCGTACCTGCTTGCCAGATGGATTCATCGACCGGCTCAACACCCATAACGACTGAATATACCTGTGCATCCTTTTTGTGAAGTTTTTCCAAATGGACAGAATATTGACTCAATTGATTATCCAATTTGGAGTATTTCTCTTCAAGTGATTTTATTTCGGCAAGCATTGACTGATCGATGTTTGCACTGCTTAGTCTGTGGTATCCGAAATAAAAGATTGAAATCAAAATAATGGAAATCCCATATAAACTATATCTCTTGTACAAAGGCTTTGTCTGAACAGTTTCAAACAGGAGGGTTTTCTGATTGAAAACTATTTTTTGTCTTTTCTGCATTTTCCTAATAATGGTTTATTTACTTTTGCGCAAAATTATTTCTTAGGTTAAATGAACACGGGATTGGGCAAAAGTACAAACCCAGCCTCATTTCTCAAAGAAATTGAATAATTTTTATACGAAAAATTTATATATGTTTTATTTTTAATATATATAAATAGCATTTTAACATAATAAAATTAATGGTTATGGGCTTGATGCCTTCACACGAAATCAGGAGTGTTTTTTTGAAATATTTTCAGGAAAGAGGTCACCAGATTGTACCATCCGCACCGATTGTGGTCAAGAATGATCCGACATTGATGTTTACCAATGCCGGGATGAATCAGTTCAAAGATTTGTTTCTGGGCAATAGCGTAATTAAATACCATCGGGTTGCAGATACACAAAAGTGTCTTCGTGTGAGTGGTAAACACAATGATTTGGAGGAAGTCGGCGTGGATACCTATCATCATACGATGTTTGAAATGCTCGGAAACTGGAGCTTCGGTGATCCGGCCAATCCTCAGGCAGGTTACTTTAAAAAAGAAGCCATCCAATGGAGTTGGGAACTGTTGCATGATCATTATGGTATTGATGCTGATCGTATCTATGCTACTGTTTTTGAAGGTGATCCGGCCAATAATATTCCGATGGACCAAGAAGCCTACGACGAATGGTCAAAGTATCTCCCCAAGGAACGTATTCTACTGGGTAGTAAAAAAGATAATTTCTGGGAAATGGGCGATACAGGTCCTTGTGGGCCTTGTACCGAGATACATGTGGATTGCCGAACAGATGAAGAAAGAAAAGAAGTGGACGGGAGTACGTTGGTCAACAATGATCACCCACAAGTGATTGAGATATGGAACAATGTATTTATCCAGTTTAACAGAGTTAAGGACGGTAGCCTGCATCCTCTGCCGGCCCGCCATGTCGATACAGGAATGGGTTTTGAGAGACTTGTCAGGGTACTTCAGGGCAAGCAATCCAACTATGATACAGACTTGTTTGAGCCTACACTTAAAAAAATAGAGGAGCTGACTGGAATGACCTATGAGCGCACCATGGCCAAAAAGGATATCGCATTCAGGGTTATTGCCGATCACATACGAGCCATATCATTTACCATTGCCGATGGACAACTTCCATCCAATGTCGGAGCAGGCTATGTAATCCGCCGTATCCTGCGCAGGGCCATCAGATACTATTTCTCCTTTCTGGACTGCCAACAACCTTTACTGGCGCGCCTTGTGCCTGTACTTGGTGAACAGTTTAAGGATGTATTTCCGGAGCTTAATCAACAAATCGACTTTGTCCAGCGTGTGATTCGGGAAGAGGAATTGTCCTTCCTGAAGACCCTGGATAGTGGAATACGAAGGTTTGAGCAAATTGTTTCCGAATCGGAAGGCGTTCTGCCCGGAGAAAAGATATTTGAATTGATGGACACCTTTGGATTTCCGATTGATCTGTCCGTATTGATGGCTCAGGAAAAAGGAAGGGAAATTGATATGGCCGGCTTTGAAGCTGCCTTGCAACAACAAAAGGAGCGAAGCCGTGCATCCGGCCAGATCGAAAATGAAGACTGGGTGATCGTCCAGGATGCGCCTGAAGTAACCTTTGTAGGATACGATAACCTGAATATAGAGACCTCGGTTGTAAAATACAGAAGCTTTAAGGCAAAGGACATCACCGGACACCAGATGGTCTTGAAAGAAACGCCATTCTACGCAGAAAGTGGGGGACAAGTCGGAGATACTGGCTTCCTGTTATTTGGTCATGATAGAGTCAAAGTAACCAATACGAAGAAGGAGAACAATCTTATCATACACACAGTCGATCGTCTGCCTGAAGATGCAGCACACCCGGTTATTGCCCAGGTCGATGAGTCCAGAAGGAACAGAATCACCGTCAATCACTCTGCTACGCACTTGATGCATGCCGCTTTGAGGCAGGTATTGGGTACACACGTCGTCCAAAAAGGAAGCCTTGTCAATGATAAGCATCTGCGGTTCGACTTTTCGCATTTTGCTAAGGTGACCGATGAGGAATTGTCGCGAATAGAAGCAATTGTCAATGAAAAAATAAGAGAGAATATACCCGTAGTCATCAAGTATATGGACAAGGAAGAGGCTTTGAAGACCGGTGCCATGGCCTTATTTGGCGAGAAATATGGCAATATCGTCCGAGTGGTCATCATCGATCCGAATTATAGTATTGAATTATGTGGAGGATGCCATGTCGGTTTTACCGGAGAAATAGGCTTGTTTAAGTTTACTTCCGAATCAGCTGTTGCGGCAGGCGTCCGGCGGGTGGAGGCTGTGACAGGTATGGCGGCCTTGGAATACCTGAATTCCTTTGTCGAAGAAATAAAGCAGGTGCGACAGTTGATGGGCAATCCAAAGGAGCTTATCACCAAACTGAGTGATTTACTGACAGAAAATAAAGTGCTCAGGAAGGAAATGGAAAAAATGGAGGCTGAGAAGGCACTCCAATTGCAGCACAGTCTCGCAGGAATGGTCATGACCAACAACAAAGGGGTAAAGTACATCATTAGCCGAACCAATTTGTCGGACAGTAAGTTGTTGAAGAACATCGGATTTAATCTGTCCCGGGAGTTGGGAGACTCCGTTGTGGCGCTCGTCAACAGTAATGGAGATAAGGTAACGATTCAGATCAACGTTTCAGAAACTCTGACTGAAAACAAATCATATCATGCCGGAGAGATAGTCCGTCAAGTGGCTTCTTTGGTCAATGGAGGGGGAGGAGGCCAGGCCGGATTTGCAACTGCAGGAGGGAGCAATCCTCAGGGAATTGATGCAGTAATTGAGATGCTGAAAGGTATTATAGGGTAAGTAAATAATGCAAAGTTCGGTTGTCTTGTATTTAGACTGTTTCCAAAAAACAAAGTATTTTTTCTTAACATGTAAATAAATATTTTATAATCGAATAAAGAGATTATATTTGCGTGGAATTAATCACCGGCTTGCTCGTAAATCGACGTTTTCGTTTATTTCAAAATCATTCCGGGTCGATTTTATTAATGTTTAACTAATTTTTTAATTTTTTCAAATGAACATTTTTGTTGCTAAACTAAGCAGCGCTACAACTGCTGAGGGTCTTAAGCGCCTTTTTGAACAATTTGGCGAAGTCAGTGATGTCAAAATCATTATCGACAGGGAAACCAACATGTCCAAGGGATATGGCTTTGTTGAAATGCCAAATGTGGCCGAGGGTCACACTGCAATTGCTGAATTGAATGAAGCAGAAGTAGATGGCAGTATCATTGTAGTAAAGGAATCTCAGCCAAGGACCGGAGATAAGCCCGGATTTTCAGGTGGTGGAAATCGTGGCGGAAACAGAAGTTTTGGCGGAGGAAACAAGTTTAAGAAGCCGGGATTCGGAGGTGGAAGATCCTTTGATAAGAAGCCTGGTTTTGGCCGAAGCGGTGATAGCGATCATCGAAGAGGCGGATATCAAAGCCGAGAAGACAGAAACTCTTATTGAGTTTGAGCTCTAAGAAAAGTAAAGAAAAGCCTGTCAGTTATCTGATGGGCTTTTTTATTGAATCAATTATTTCATCCCGTCTTTTATATTAACTGAAGTTTCGGAGTTGGCTTTAAATGACTTTTTTGCATTTCCATAAGTATATTTAGCGGAATAAGAAGCTACGTTATCGTAGTTATATCATACTTGTAGATGCTATATTTCCTGGAATACCGCAACTGTTTTCCTGCAAATACTTAACACTTTGACAATTACCGTTGTTTGTTTTTCCTCGAAATACAACAACCTATTCACAATGATTCTCAGTTCGGATACTTAGCTCCATAGGAGCGACCAATCAATAGCATCAATGATCATATGAACTGAGGAATAAATTTGACCACAAAATTATGCTCCATAATACGAAAAACTTTTCGCACCTTGAATTTCCCTGGACAGGCGTGGTAGAAATAAGAATAGAGCACTTATTCCTATCAGATGTCTTGTTACCTCATTTAAGACTTTTTGTTATTGGCATTAAGGCGGTATTCCTTTCGGTATTGGGCATCAGTGTATTTCATATTAAATATATATGATATATGTTAATATGACTTCTTTTTTACCCTCCAACCTCGTCCAGAGCCTGAATTTGTTATATTTTTGTACCTGCAATACGTTGCAGTAGGAATTTATTTTTAAACTAAATTACTGACAATGAAATTAAAAATTTTCATTGTACTAGCAATTTTCTGCATTTGTACATTACCCAGGCATGTATTCTCGATAAACCATTCCATTACGAAAGTTGACCGTGTTACGGACGACGAAAAGGAGTTTGATGAATCCCTGATTAAGGTTCGTCTAAGAAAACTTAATTCTTCTCTTGATATACGTTATACCCCTGAGGTAAAGAAGTTCCTTCAGTCCTATATCAAATCATATAGAGGTACCTCAGAGCTATTACTGGGACGCGCGACCATATATTTTCAGTATTTTGATCAAGCGCTTCAAAAGTACAACCTGCCATCTGAATTGAAAATGATATCTGTTTTGGAATCATCTCTCAATCCAAATGCAATAAGCCCGGCAGGTGCCATAGGTCTGTGGCAGTTTATGCCTGCGACAGCAAAGGATATGGGCCTCAATTTCAATAGTATTGTTGATGAAAGAAGAGATCCCGATAAATCGGCTGACGCTGCTGCGCGCTATTTTCTCAAGCTGTATTCCATTTTTGAAGACTGGAATCTTACATTAGCTGCATACAATTGCGGGCCTAACCGCGTACAAAATGCTATCGATGCTGCCGGAGGTGTAAAGGATTTTTGGGCCATCAGGAAATATCTCCCGAAGGAAACCCAAAATTATATCCCCAAATTTATCGCCATTAGTTATATGTTCAACTTTTATACGTTGCACAATCTAAAGCCGTCTTTCCCTGAACTTGATCTTCAGATTACAGATCTTACAAGTTTGTACAGTAAGGTTGATTTGAAGGCACTTTCAGGTAAATTGGGCGTATCATATGACGTAATGAAGGTGCTGAATCCAATGTACCGTCAAGGATATATACCGGCTTCAGATAATCCGATGAATATCATCCTTCCGTTGAGGTATATGAATAGTTTCAAGAATTCAATACCTCGCCCTGACAGCAAGATGCTTGCCGGAACAGAAAGTAGCCCATCTTCAATGATGGATGCCAACGATTATTATGAAATGACATATACTGTAGGTGCTGGCGAGAAATTGGACGGCATTGCAGGAAGATTGGGTATCAATTCTCATCTGATCAGGATGTGGAATGGGATGAACAATAATTCTATTAAAGAGGGACAATTATTGAAATTGTATATCCTTAGGAGCAAACCGCTGGATAATTTTTTCTCTAAGGCTGATGTCCATCCGCTTACTGAGCAATTCGTTCGCGTAAAGACAATGATGGAAGATGAGAATTTTATCAAAATTTCCTATTTGGAGATAGGCAATGACGATGTTAATCCGGCTGTGACATCCGACGACTTTATTTATCATCGACTCGATGACAGAGAGTCAATATCCGACCTGGTCAATCAGTATCCGGGGACAACCATTCAAAGTATCGTAGATTTGAATGGATTCAGCAAGGATAATTTGCCCAAACCGGGTGACTTGATAAAGATTAAGAAGAAATAAAAAAAGCCCGGCGATAATCACCGGGCACTACACGCATAAAACTTAACATGGTTACGCACAGTTTAACTGAAATGAGCCTTGTAATGCTCCATTGTTAATCTGTGTTTGACTAAATTACTTGATTTCAATTTTCTTGATAATTTCAGGATTCACCGCCTTTTTTAAGCTGACCCTTAAGATTCCACTATCATAGGTTGCCTCGATATCGTTTTGGGCAATGGTCTTATCAAGTGTAAAGCTTCTGGAGAACTGATTGAAGCTGAATTCACGCTTGATATACTTGGTATTGTTGTCTGTGGTCTCAGCATCCTTTGACTCTTCTTTTTGAACCTTGATAGTCAGTATCTGATCCTTGATTTCGATGTTGAAATCGTCTTTATCAAGGCCGGGAGCTGCCAATTCGATAACATACCTGTCATTTCCTTCGATAATGTTGAAAGCAGGAGTCTCAAGGAAATTGTCTCCGGACCAGAAATTGGCCATTTCGTTGTTGAAGAATTGTTCGAAAGGTCTGTAAGGATTGAAAGGCCTTAACTCTCTTTTAGTTATGTGTCTCATGATTTTTGATATTTAGGGTTATAGAATAAAATTTATTGAATGTTGATTCTTTGTGGAGTTGCTACAACTTCCTCTCTGAATGGCAATGAAATTCTCAATACACCGTTTACACATGTTGCAGTTATCCCGTCAGTATTGATTTTATCCGAAATAGTGAAGACTACTTCAAAGTTTTCTGTTCTGAAACCTCTGCGGATAAATTTGGTGTCACCTTGTGCTGCTTCCGGGAGATGACCCTTAACAGTCATTTTTTCTTCCTTAAGATCAATGTCTATGTTTTCTTTTGCATAACCGCTTACCATCATTTCCAATTCATATCCCTTATCCGACCTTAACAGATTGTGAGAAGGTATGAATTTAGGATTGTGGGTCTTGCTTATTTCTTTAGCCGGTGCTTCGAATTCTTTGAATAATACAGTCATTTTATTAGTTTTTTGATACAACCATTATATTACAATACTTATTCCATTGCTTCTAAACTGCCTAAAAGTCAGTATGTTATGCAAGTATAATGCCATTATGGCGCAATAGACTTTAACAACCTGCCATAATGACATTTTTTTGTATAGAATAATAATTTATGAAGCGGTAAGGCAATATTTTGAAGCCCTTGAGACAGATATTTTTGGTATTAACAATATAATTAATATATATTGGTATAATAAACTTTAATTTGTAAGCTGATTTATCAGGATTTTATTATTTTTGCGGATAAATTCATTATCAAGGCAGCGTTGAATTCATTATTAAAGTATATCATTAGCGCCCTTTGTGTGATTTAATTTTTACTACTAAAACTTAATTATGAACAGATTATTTGTTTTAATTCTGGGTTTATTGTTTTCTTTCGGGGCTAAGGCTCAGGTTGATTCCATTCATTTCCAGTTTCAGGATACCATTTTGAAAGCAGGCACAACCCATACCTTTTTGATGACTGTAAGGGAGAATATTCAGGATGCCCTTGGCTTCCAGTTCTGTCTTCAATTTGATCCTCAGAATATTGGATTCAAGAGCATACCCAAGTACTATATTTCTGGTTGGACAGAGGATAATATGAATATTTATCCGCTTGGGCATCCCGATTATATTGCTTGCGCTGTGGATGTAATCACGACGCCATATACTGGCAAAAAGCTTGTGGAACTGCAGTTTGATGTTTTTCATGATTGTCGGGTAAAGGATGTGATCAGGATATTGACTGCATATCGCTTTAAGGAAGGCGACTCCTACAATATGAGTGAGGTGTTTTTTGAAAATGATTCATATCCCATTGCTACCGAGTATCTTCCTTTTAAAGTTTCAGCAAATAATAATTTAGTGACTGAAAAAGTGGAAGCTTTTCCCAATCCGTCCTCGGATGATGTTTTCATGAACTTTACTTCCAATATTTTCGGTAAATTTCCGGTGACATTTATGGATAATGCCGGAAAAACGGTTGGAGAGATGATGGTTGAAGTCAAACCGGGAGCCAATAAGCTGGTTTTTAATAAGCGTAATTTTGGCGCTTCTGGTAATTATTTCATTCGATTGAATCTTGGTTCGAAAATAATTACTTCACGAGTCACTATTGTTGATTGATATTATGGCTCATTTCGGTCAGAAGCCGGAATGCTTGAAATACAAGTTAAAATTGGAGCGGTATAAAGCCGCTCCTTTTTTATTCGCTCCAAATAATTTTCATCTTGAGTGGTAGTTGCTTTGGATTTCCATGAAAAAAATTTATTCTTGGGAGGAAACAAAGGGATAAATCATTATATCATATGAACATTGGTTTGACCATGATTATAGGCCGGATTTTCAAATTGATGCAGCCTATTTGAAATTTTTGATATAAATATATTAGTAGATTTAAATTGATGATTATAGTTGTTAAGTTATTCTCAATCAAACAATACCGTTATTCGTTATAAATAAACGTATATTTGCTTGTTAATCCCATAATCATACAAAAGTTGAGATACTTTTCTGCGCTTTTGTTTCTGGTGTTTTTCTATCATTCAGGGAAAGCCCAATGCATATTTAACCTCAATGATACCATTGTGGCAGATGCAGATTTTTATATTCAGGGAAGCGTTAGTGGGCTTGTAAACAATGATTTAGCTTCCAATCAATCACTTTGCGGCGTCACATTACAGTTCAGGCATCAATTTATTGGCAATCTCGAGATAGAATTGATTTCGCCGGCGGGCCAGAAAATTCTTCTGGTAGGTCCACCACTTGCCGGCAGTCTAACCACAGGATCATTGTGGGATATCTCTTTTGTCAGATGCGGCGATATGCCTTCACCGGATGGAATGATCCCACCTAAATTTGACAACGGTTCTCCCTGGGTGATTGGGGCATCCTATACAGGCGCATATTTTCCTTATTCCGGTTGTCTTGAGGATTTTAATGTTGGCTCAGCCAATGGAATATGGCAGCTTCATATCATCAATGGAAACTTTTACGAAGGGAACCTGATTGACTTCAGCCTGATTTTTTGTGATCCAACTGGTGCTGATTGTAATCCCTGTAAGGCTAATCCCGGACATTTTATTCAAAATGATCTGATGTTTTGCCAAAATGATCCGGCTTTGCTTACATTCCAGCCAACTGTTGATTATTTGCCGGACGGACAGGACGCGGCATTGTACAATTATGATTTTGTTGTCACAATCAATGGCCTTATACTCCAGATAGGCACCAATATTGACTGGTCAATGTTGCCACCGGGAGATTATTGGGTTTATAATGTCGCATATCTCAAGGAATATGAAACGGTTGTTAAGTCCTATATAGGTGATCCAATCAATGTGTTGCAGGCTAAAATCAATACCACCCAGATTTGCGCCGGGCTCACTGACAATTATCTGCGGCTTTTTATTCATCGGTCTTACATCAATCCGACCAGGGAAGTCCTTTTGTGCAGTGGCGACAGTCTGCTTATTTCAGGTAAGACTTATAAATCCGCCACCTTTATAAGAGATACGTTGCATACTGCATTTGGATGTGACAGTGTCATTAATATTAATCTTAAATTTACAGATATACATATCGATATCGAAGCCGATACCATCGATTGTAACAATTTCACATCTTCGATCGATACATCGGGTTTCCGGATGGATATTCCCGGCGGTTTGGTGCTGGGATATGAATGGCGTGATAATGCCGGGAATTTCATATCGAATTCCGGTGGCATAAAAGTCAATGCTCCGGGATTGTATTATCTCTATATGAATATTCTCTACGGAAACCTGCAATGTGAATATCTTATCCCCAAAAAGGTTGAATCACAGGTCTTTCCCCCAGAAAAACCCACATTATTGCCCTTTTCGCCTTGTTCTGAGTACACGGTCAAAGTTCTTTTGTCCCCGGATACCTTGAGGGATGTAGCGCATTGGACGATAACAGGCACAAGCGATTTCAGAAGGATTCGCGATACTCTTTATGTTACATGGCATCAGTCGGGGACGTTCAATGTATGTGTGTGGGCCAGCAATGAGTGTGGTATCTCGGATACATTGTGTCAAAATGTAATTGTCGGGCAAAAGCCGGTATTCGATATAGTGGCGGACTCGATCACATGCAATGGCTTTTTTCAGATCGAAGTGCACAGTCAGGCGAGCCAACTGTCCTGGTCGGATCTGCATGGGAATTCTATCATTAACCCGAATGCCGACGGCTCACTTGTGACCGGAAACATTGTCAAAGGCAGCAATTCAGCAGTATTAAGATACAGTGGGAGCATTGACGGCTGTGATTTGTTTGGTAATGTGAACATCAAAAAGCAGGATCAACCACTATTTTTGATCAGTGATACCGCATTTTGTGGCGACGGACGATACAGATTGCCTGTCAAGATCGAGAATCACGACGGAGATTTGTATTTTTCGTACAATGGTCAGAGTTTTCAGGTATCTGTATTGGAGGGCATCAATTATATCGATTTGGATTTCAATTCAAGCAATGAGGTATATTTTGACTCGTTGAAAACTATATACAAGACTTGTAATGACCTTGACAGGGATACGCTTCGTGTTAGGATAGAGCATACGCCTATATCCGCCCTGCAGGATACCATTGTCTTATGCAACACCTTCAATAAGGATGGTTTGCCAAAATATTTCCTACCCGACCTGATCATTTCCGGGGAGAAATCAGGTACCTGGAATCTGAGTAATATCCCGGGGGTTATAATGACCAATGATTCTATCGATTTGTCCAATGTTCCGGTGGGCGTTTTCAAGGTTAATTTCAAAACAAACACAGCCATCCTGCCTTGTATTGATAAAACTTTTTCATCGGTTATAAAAGTCGTCGATTGCAGTTGTCCGAAACCTGCACTCAACCAGCTCAAAGACATATATCGAATTTGCAGTAATTACGGATCCTTTGATCTGGATTCACTGGCGAATCCTGTTGTTGCTGTACAATGGTATGACGTAACTACCGGCAATAAAGTAAACATAGGTAATCATACGTTGAATGTGGATGATCAGTTTGTCGGAAGTCATAAGCTGATGATGGAGACAATAGCTGATTGGGAAGGTGCCTGTGCTGATACATCAAACTTTGAATTGATTGTCGAACGGCAATTCCATGCAGGTGATGATTATTTGTTGGATATTTGCAAGGGAGCATCTTATACGATCGACCTGGATACCTTGCTGGTCAATTCTCTGGATGATGGCATCTGGAGAGCCAGGAAGCCCAACTATCCAGGCTTTTCGACAGCTTTTGATCCTTCAACCAATATTCTTGGTACGGGAAATTTGATTCCGGGTAATTATATTTTGGATAAGATTGTATTCGGAAATTTTGTTTGCCCATCCGATACTGCTCAACTTATGGTCAATGTTTTTGCATTGCCATCGATATCGGTTTCCGGAGCAGACTATCTGGATTGTACAACGCAGGAAGGAATAATCAATATTGATCCAGGCCCTTCGAAGGATATCATGACAGAATGGATTTATAATAATGCAATCATACACACATCAATAGAACATGATTCATTACTTATCAAGGATGCCGGTGTATATTATTTTGCATCTGTAAATCAAATAACCGGATGCAGGGACACGGTATTCTTTGTTGTAGATGATAATTCTAAGCCAATTGATTCGGTTGATTATAGAATTATGGGTGGATGTGAAGGAACAGGTGCTGTGCTGACCCTGGATATTCCTTTTGGCGGTACACCACCTTTCCGTTATAGCCTGGATAATGGCACTCCGACCACTTATACCCAATTCTATGGTCTTCAATCGGGAGTTCATCAGATTCTCATTCAGGATGCGAAGGAATGCAGATTTTTGGTGGATTTTAACGTAGATGGATCTTCGACGGGAGGGCTGAATCTAGGTCGGGATACGACCATCAGACTGGGGAATTCGGTGTGGGTGGACGTACCATTCCCTGAAGAATTGATAGAGCGGATGGAAGTCAAATTCAATGGTGTCCCGGTCAACATAGACCCTAAAGGTGAATGGCTCAGACCGGATGAGACCATGGTTATTCAAGTGCTGATTAGGGACAAGAATGGCTGTCAATATGAAGCGAGGCGCATCATCTATGTGGAAAGTGATGCTGAGATTATTGTACCTAATGCCTTTTCTCCGAATGGTGATGGAAAGAATGATGTATTCTTTGTTCCGTCCAATCCTGGAATAGAATTGATACTGGAGATGATCATTTACGACAGATGGGGAAATCAGGTCTTTGGGATCAGGAATATTCCATCGGGCGAGGAATCAATGGGCTGGGATGGGACTTTTCAGGGACGAAAAATGAATCCGGGCGTATTTGTATATTATATCAGATACAAGGCAGTCGATGGTAAAGAGGCTCTCAGGAAAGGCGATTTTACCTTAATCAGATAAAGTATAGTTGTTTTGAGCAAGGCATAAAAAAAGCCGGATGACCCGGCTTTTTTATTCTTCTATATGGATGATACTCAAAGATCTGTTATGGCATTGCTAATTTTGTGCCGGTCTTTTTCGCAGCCAGTTTGATGGCTTCATAAGCGTCGATATAACCGCCTGTGACACTAAGGCTGCTGAATGGGACCAATTCGTCACTTCCCGGCTTCTTGACCATTGTATTTACCTTATGTACGGATTCCATGATGACTTCTTTGGTTTGCTTGGCAGTGAGGGTAGGGAAGTAGGAACGGAGCAGAGTAGCTACACCTGCAACGACAGGAGAAGCCATACTCGTGCCGCTAGCTTTTTTGTAGCCCTGATCAGGTATGGTTGAATACAAGTCAACTCCCGGAGCAAACAAATCCACATTTTTGGACCCGTAATTTGAAAAATCGGCTACCATATCTTCTCCTGGCCGCCAACTAAGAGCTCCTACCTCTATCCAGTTGTCTGCATACTTTTTGCCAAATAATCCGCTTTTCAGGAATTTGTCATTTGGATAATTAGGCTCTGTGTCGTTATTGGCTGCTGAGTTACCCGCAGCGTGAACCAGCAATACATCCTTCTTAGCTGCATATTTAACAGCTGCATCTACGTATTTCTTTCCAGGAGAGTATCCTTTACCGAAACTCATGTTGATGACTTTGGCCCCATTGTCCACGGCGTACAGGATGGCATTGGCGATATCCTTATCTCTTTCGTCACCATCTGGCACTGCACGTACACTCATGATAAGAGCCTGATCAGCAATACCTCTGATTCCGATGTTGTTATTGCGATTGGCCCCGATGATTCCTGCGACATGTGTTCCATGAAATGCATCCGGCCCCTCCACATCATTGTTGCCGTAATATCTTTCAGAATAATCGCTGTAGTTGTCCTTTACAATATCTTTACGAGGATCGAAATCGGTATTGTATGAATACTCGACCTGATTCTTGTACTGTTTGATTCCTTCATCCAATTCGGATCCAATGAGCATAATGACGGAATCCATGTTTTGGGTAGGGAATTCTCCCGAAGCCATGATTTGACCCATTACCATTTTTCCTATGTTTAGGCCTTGATCTTCACCTGCATCGATGGCATCAATATTTTCCTTGGTAGCCTTTTTCCTGCCCAATGCTTCCTTGATAGATTGAAGTGGACCCATTATCATTGATTTGGTCATTTCAATCTGATTCAGGTTGTTTTCTGCTGATTCTTTCTTCTTTTCTATATCTGCCTTCAATTTAACAAACTCATCATAATCCGCCTTATCCTTTTTACTTACTTTGGCTGGATCGGCATTCTGAAACTTGGCTTTTAACCTGACGTATTCTCTCGTGGCCTCATAAGAATCCTGACCGATATTACGGCCATCCTTGCCACCGATAAAATTCCATCCGTGAATATCATCGACATAGCCGTTCTTATCATCGTCCACCTTATTGCCCGATATTTCCTTTGCATTGGTCCACATGCGATCCTTGAGATCTTCATGATCCGCTTCAACTCCGCTATCGATGACAGCCGCTATTACAGGTTTGGGTTGTACGCCTTTGAGCAATTCCTTATAAGCTCTGTCCACTCTGGCTCCAGGGACACCGCTTTCAATGATGTCAGTGGTAAACCAGTTGTCAGGTGCAGTCTGTTGTCCCTGAACACTAGGAATAATGAATAAAAGTGCCAGAAATGGCAAGAAAAAAGATTTTTTCATGTATTAATATTTATTTGGATTTTAATAATTAACAGAGTTATGATAAATCTATCTGAATAACAGCCCACAAAAGAAAGAAAATTTTAAGAAATATGTATAAAACTGATTGTCTTTTACGTTATAAAGCGTAGAAATTCATGATTGAGCAGAGTTTTCTATTGTTGTAACGGTATAAAGATAAAAATCTTGTATCCTCCAGCACTTCTTTTTTCTCCCAAAGCCTTGATTTTATAGACAAGATATATAAAAAAAGGTAATTTGTTTTAAATGTTTACCTTTGTGCATCATTCTGCAATGATTTTTATTATTCTAAATGAGAAACAGCTTTGAATAAAATCAGGATTCTCTATTTTTTGTGGATATTCCCTTTTTGGGCCTATGGACAATTCAGTGAAGTCGGAATAGGATTTGGCGGTGCGGTTTATTATGGTGATATGAGCCTTGACGAAGCCGTTGATAACTTTAAGATGGTCAGGCCCAATATCGGATTATATGCAAGTCAGCATTTCAATGACAGACTTGCTGTTCAGATAGGCGTACAGAATTTTACACTTACAGGTGATGATGCACTTAATACCCGTGAATCTCTCAGGGAAAGGAATCTTAATTTCAGGAATAATGTTTGGGAGATTGCCTTACGTGGAGAGTTTTATTTATTGCCTTTTGATCCAGACAGGTCAAAACTGCCCTTTACCATATATGCATCCACAGGTGTTGCGGTGTTCTTTCATAATCCGAAAGCTTACTATGCAGGCAACTATTACGCACTTCGTCCTCTGGGCACTGAAGGGCAAGGACTTCCTTCCTTCCCGGATCGCAAGCCTTATAGCCTCACCCAGATAGCAATTCCGGTCATCGGCGGTCTGAAATATACGGTAGGAAAAGGCGTGAATGTCTTCATTGAATTCGGTCCACGGTTTACCTTCACTGATTATCTGGATGATTTGAGCAATACTTATGCTGTTGTAAATGAACTAAGATATTACAAAGGTGACCTTGCCGTCGAGCTTTCAGACAGGAGATTGACGAAAGGTTCAGAGCCTAAGAAATATCCGGATAATCAACAAAGGGGGAATCCCAGATCAAAGGATATGTATTTTACAGGTCTCTTGGGTGTATCATTCAATATGGATGATTTTTTTGGGCTTGAGTTGGTCAATAAAGTCAAGTGCCCGACATTCTAAACGTTGAGATAGCATTGGCTTGATAATTCTAAAGAACTTGATCTGTGTCCGTTGCACTGAAAATACTGAAGAAATACTGGAATTATGACAGTTTCCGGCCTGTGCAGGCAGAAATCATACAACATGTAACTGAAGTTGGCAATGCCTTTGTCCTGATGCCGACGGGAGGCGGAAAGTCCTTGTGTTTTCAGGTGCCGGCCTTGATGATGGAAGGCATGACGATTGTCATTACGCCTTTGATTTCGTTGATGAAGGATCAGGTAGCGCGGCTCAGGTCGTTAGGCATCAAATCTGAAGCCATATACAGTGGCATGACGAAAAAGGATATCCATCGGGCACTGGATAATTGCCTGACAGGTAAGATCAAATTATTGTATTTATCTCCTGAACGTCTGGCTACGCCATTGTTCCGGGAATATGCCAATGGCTTTCAGGTCGATATGATCGTTGCCGATGAGGCACACTGTATTTCTCAATGGGGTTATGATTTCAGGCCTGCCTATCTCAATATTCAGGAAGCCCGTGAACTGTTTCCCGAAGCACGGATTATGGCCCTGACAGCTTCTGCTACACCAGAAGTGGTCAATGATATCATGGATCTGTTGAATATCACGGATGCCAAAATGTTCAAACTGAGTTTTCTTAGGGATAATCTGTCATATGTTTGCCGAAAAACCCATGATAAACGCTTCGAACTGCTCAATTTAGTGCGGAAAGTAGTCGGGACCGGCATCGTTTACTGTAGAAACAGAAGGGCAACCGCAGAGATTGCTTCCTTTTTGATGAGCCATGGCATATCTGCCGATTTCTATCATGCCGGCCTCGACCAAAAGAAACTTTCCGATGTACAAAGAAACTGGATGGATGGTAAGGTCAGGGTCATGGTGGCGACCACGGCATTCGGCATGGGGATTGACAAACCGGATGTGAGGTTCGTGGCCCATTTGGCATTGCCGGCCAGCCCTGAAGAGTATTATCAGGAAGCGGGCAGGGGAGGAAGAGATGGTAAAAGGGCATATGCAGCATTGTTTTACGATGATCAAGATGTGGTCGAGTTACAGGAATCCATTGGAACCAACTTTCCCGATAAAGACCAGCTGACACAATTGTATCACAGATTGGCCCTGTTTTTCAACGTTGCTTCGGGACCGCTTGAAGACCAATATTTTGATTTCGACCTCAATATGTTCTGCAAGGAATATGAATACAGCCCTGTCTGGGTGGTCAAAGGATTGAAAGAGCTGGAACGTCAGGGGCACATTCAGGTTACGGAAGGTATTTATGTCCCCAATCAGGTGATGATACATTACAATAAGGGTGAATTGGATGATTTTCAGTCACGCTGTCCGGGTTTTATTCCGATTTTGGATGCTTTACTTAGATTATACGGTGGGATTATGAGCACTCCAGTGAAAGTAAATTTCAGGACCATCGGCGATAAATTGAATATTACTGCGGAAAAAGTGACAGAGCTATTGGAGGGTCTTGAAAAAGAAGGTGTCATCTGGTTTCAACGACAGAAGGAAAAGCCACAAATTTCATTTGGCGGCTTTAGGTATATTCCCGAAAACCTCGAATTTGACATGACTTTGCAGGCTTTTTTGAAGGAAAGATATAAGATGCGTGTGGAGGCCATGATTTCAATAGTGGACAATCCTGTGTGCCGGAACTCGACCTTGTTGTCCTATTTTGGAGAAAAATTCAATCGGGAATGTGGCATCTGTGATGTTTGTATGAAAAACAAAAAAAATGAGGCGAAAAATGGTGACCTCTCACAGATGATTGACTATGTCATGAATTTCGCTGCCTCAGAGGATAATGACCTGCAGACACTTCTTTCAACTTCTTACTATCGCTCCAATAAAGAACAAATAGACGAGGCTCTTCAATTTCTGATGCAAGAAGGTACAATCGTGGTGGACAACTTCAAAATCGTTAAGGCCGAGTGAAGAAAGGAAGGAAAATACTTGTACTGACTTTCGGTGATGTTCTTTACGATCAGCGATTGATCAAAACCTGGAAAAGCCTTGAACAATCCGGGTATGAGGTCTCGGTTTTTGCCCGGAAAATATTTGATGAACGCATCGATGACTTATTACACACAGTAAGGTGTCATCCTTTATTTAAAAAAGGAATGATGGCCTATGTGGAATACAATGTCAGGGCATTTTTCACGCTTTTATTCGGAAGATGGCGTACTGTTGTAAGCTTTGACCTTGACACGCTACCGGCGGCTGTTTTTGTTTCCTATTTCAAGAAAATATTCATTATTCATGATGCCCACGAATACTTCGTTGAGTCACCAGAGTTGGTGGACAGACCTAAAATTCGGAAAATATGGGAGAAGATCGCCAGTTTTTGCATCCCGAAAGTGGATCGGGCTTATACTGTTGGTACATCTATTGCGCAAGCTATGCAGCGAGAATATGGCATTCCATTTGAAGTCATAAGGAATGTGCCTTTAATTTCCGGTACAGTGGACGTGGCAAGTGAAGAAATGGAGAATTTTGTCCCCCGGCCATACATCATTTATCAGGGAGCCTTGAATACAGGCAGAGGTTTAGAACAATTGATTGAAGTGATGGTGTCATTTCCCGGATTGAATCTGGCGCTGGCCGGCAAGGGCGATATTGAGCCTGAGCTAAAAGAGAAGGCTTCCATGCTAAATCTGAAGAATATCCATTTCGTTGGTAACCTTCGACCGCCTCAACTTAAGGCTTTTACGCGGAATGCTGTTTTTGGCCTGAATCTGCTGGAAAATAAAGGTAAAAGCTATTATCTTTCTTTGGCGAACAAATTTTTCGATTATATAGAAGCAGGCATCCCCCAGATTTGTGTTGATTTCCCGGAGTACAGAAAATTGAATGACGCCTACGATATAGCTTTGTTGACTGAGAGTTGTGTTCAGGAGTTACTCAGGGAGAAATTTGCCATGCTTTTGAATGATGCCGTTCTATACAATCGGCTCAAAACTAATACTTCGTCTGCTATCAATGAACTGAACTGGGCACAAGAGTCTCGTAAGCTCATTGAATTATATGATTCCTGGCTTCAATGACCATGGATCGATGTTCCGGTTATATCAGATCTTAACGATTTTATGGACTGCATAGCCTGCCTTGCCACAGGAAATAGAGACAAAGTAAACGCCGGGGTTTAGAAAGCTGATGTCGAGGTTGCTATTGGCTTCAAGAGCTGATTTTGCAAAATAAACCGGCCTACCCATTGCGTCAGTGATGGTTATGGATGTTATTGGCGCGTTCGCGTTGTTTTGAATCCTGATGCTTCCCGTGCTAAGGGTTGGATACACGCTGAGGTCAATATTTTCGGCGACATGATCTGAGAGCAGGCTGCAATCCCAGGGTGCAAGTTCACAATAGCGGCTGTTGAATTCCGCGACATACAATTTGGCGATATCTGCATCGTGAATAAACAGGGTAGATTCATCGTTGACATTGTCAGCCGACCAGGTCCAGTTGTGTGAGCCCGTGATTACCAAAGGGTCGGATTCCGGATATTCAGCATCTACAACAGCGTATTTATGATGTAGGAGGCTAGATGGGCTGTGATCTATCACATCTACACCATTGTTTTGGAGATACTTCAATTTACCTGAGTTGTCTTCATTATTGTCTGTAATTCCCCTTGTCGAAACACCTGATTTTTTTCTTTCTATGATGGCGTCTGCAAGAGCATCTGATGTAAATGTGTAGATGGCGAATCTTAAGTTATAATCAGCCTTAGCCAATTGATTCAAGATGTTGTCTTGTGTATGGTCGGAAGGCGAGAAATACAGGTTGAATGGAATGCCCGCGATGTTGAATTCGTGTGGCGTATTGTCGCTTTTTTGATTTCCTGACTTTCCTGAACCGGGATTGGCGCCTGATCCGCCCCACATTTCTTCAAATTCAGTGGTGAAAGCATTACAGATGTTCTGATCCTTAATCACGAGTACGTTATTTGCATCGTCATTGAATGCGTTGGGTGTGAAGTTGGCTGATCCGAACAATAGCGTGGCTGAGGAGCTGCCGGCATCCACAATGACAAATTTGTTGTGCATGATCCCTCCATTCTTTCCCAGATAAAGTATAGGAAAGCCGAGATTGCCTTTTATAGCTGAATTTCCGGTTTCATTATCTGTTATATATCTGACCCTGACACCTTTTGATTTGACGAGCTTCAGAGCTGATACAATATCGCTTTCAGTATTGTTATAGACGCAAACATCGACGGTTGCTTTAGCGCTTTTGATGACGTCGATGATTCTTTGTTCCACGATAGCGCCTCCTGTCTTATAAGGAAACAAATCAGGATTCTGATATCTTGTTGTAATGGGCCTCGTAAAGAAGACCTCTATTTGGCTATTGGCCGGTTGTGCCCATATTAAATTGACATCGATTGTCGAAATCAATAAGATAAGGATATATAAATGCGGAATATTTCTTTTCATCTTTTGTTTAAAATAGTCAATCTCTTGCTTTGGAATTTTTCTTTTTTCTGTCTCTTCTGAATAATTCTGCAAATGAATCCATGGATTTCTGGAAGGAGATCCCGATTCCACTCTTGATCCGTCGGCCTTCCAACACGGCGTCATTGTTCTGATATAGCCGGAGAATATACTTCCTATCATCAGTTAGATAATATTGTAAGTCAACGTCACCAGCTACATAATTTTCATTCCTACCTTGTTCGCCGCTTTTAACGCCTGTATTGACTATAAGCCGGCCATCAAAAAACTTAAGACTTGGGCCTATCAATAACTCACTGCCTATCCTGTTTTGGATATTCGTTCCCTGGCTTGTATTCGCTGAGTAAAAGTTGTAATTCAGGTTCAGATCCACTCCTGTAAGAACCTTTCCATCGGCAACAGCAGCTGTCAGCATTGGAGAAAGAATTTGTGTCAATTGTGAAGAAATCAGGTCAGAAAGCGTATTGTATGCAGTCGCGGTGACAGCCGATAGGTTGAAATTGTCCTTGGGTATAAATGATCCAAAAGAAACCAGGGAGGCTGCCTGTTTATACAATTCATTGGGATCCTGTTCGAGAGACCTTAATTTGCTGTCCACGTAAGTCCGCAGGTCAGGCGATAATTGCGGGAAGTCTATCTTAAATGTGATTTCCGGTTTCAAAAGATCTCCTCTTAGATTCAGCGTCAGATCGACCGGAGTAGGACGATTTGCCTCGCTTTGAAGTTTGGGGTCGCCTTCGGGGATGTATTCACTTATAAAATTGTAAGGCGAAGTATTTATACCCTTATAATCGGCATCGATATTGACTTGTGCGTTGATTGGGTCGCCGTTCCATATCAGCGTTCCACCTTTTTTGATTAAGAACCTGGCGCCGAAAATCGACAGATTATAGAGAGGAATCAAATTGATCTTGTATTCTCCACTTGCCACTTCATACCCTCCGTACATGCTGAGATTGCCATTTCTGGGGATTGAAATTTCCAGGATACCATTGCCTTGTGATTTGATGATATCTCCGGTTTGCTTGTCGATGATTAGGTTCAGTGTCGCTTTTTCATTGACCTCGGCATTCATCTTGAAGGCCAGACCCTTGGACGTCACTACCTTGTTGATTTCCTTTTCGACTTCTTTCTCGAATCTTTTCTTGAATTCGATAAATGAAAGTGCATCCACCTCCTTTGATGTTCCAATCGGGAGGTATAATTCCGTACCGGAGCCAGTTGTTGCGTCTATCTCGATATTCATTTGGTCGAAGGGCCCTTTGAATTTTCCGGAGAAACGACCTGATGCAGTACCGTAGTAGTTTGGATTATCCTTTTCGGTAGTCTTTAGCAAAAGGAAATTGTCAGAATTGAGTTCAATGTCGGCATTCAGGTTTTTGAAACGATTATGCCTGATGCCACCCGAAACGGAGGCAATATTTCCCCTTTCATCCAGCAAAGACATGCCGTCCAGATCTATCAGGCTATTGTTGATACGGACGGTATGCTTAGGCACGTAATATCTGGAACCAAGATATCTGATGGTTGTGCCCATATTCTGCACCAATGCTGTTCCGTTAAGGTCCAGATTGTCGGTTTTGCCTTTAATCCTAAAATTGGTAGTAAAGGTTCCTCGGGTGTCTTTTATCATGTTGCCCAGAAAAATATCGGCTATCACCAAAGGATAATTTTCAGAACTTATCAAGAGGTCGATATAATTAGGCGGATAATCGAATGCATCGTATTGAGGCAACGTATAGAGCCCGGTTACATGCAATTCCTTGTCTGCTTCCCCCATGGACAGATCATAGCCGACCTTGCTCTTGAGTGATTGAGTATTGGCTTCGAGGTCCATCTTACCTAAAGAAATGTCATTTATGCTGATACTGTCAAAATGAGAAGTGAGAAGAATATTTTGTTGTGAAAATACGCTGTCCACCTTTAGCTTCAAATCACCTTTTCCTCTTATTTTAAGATCGGCATTAGCCAAAAGGCTGTCCAGGACAGCGGTATTGAAATTCTCTACATTGATTTCCAGGCCCTGTTTGCCATAGCTGGAGAATAAGACATTTTGTGCTCCGTTAGTGGCTGATAAATTTTCTATATATAATTCATTTTTGCCAAATTTGACCAGATTGTCCTTATTTACTGTCCATCCATCATCGAAGAAGTCAAATTTGGATTGATTGAATTTTATAATATTATATCCGTTGTCGATGGTGTAGATGCCGGCTATGCTAAGGTTTTCAGCCAAATTTTGGATTTGTGGAGTCTTGATGTTGAAAAGGATGCTGTCGCGATTGAGCGTAGCACTCAGATCCATTTGACTCAGTTGTTTGTCGAGGATTTGACCGCTGTTGGCAAAAATGAAATAATCGGATGATTCCTGATTCCCGATTCCTTCAATATACAGGTATTTAAAATTAAAATTATCAGATTTAAGCAAAGGTATATTCCCATTGATATTGATTCGGTATTTGGTGGAATCGGTATTGGAAAAGTACCCGGAAATCTTGCTCCCGATGACAGGCTGAATAGACGTCCCCAACAGATTGAACAGTTCTTTGGAGTCCTTGATGTCCAGGTTGAAATTAAATTCATTATTGAAAATTATTTTTTCCTTCGACTGAATGCCTAATTGATTGGCCAGGGCGGTATGATTGTAATGAAATACTTTAGTCAATGCCTGTCCGATCTGTTCTATTTCAAATTTCCCGTTTAGATCAAGATCAGCTAAATCAGAAGCCAGGGTATATTTCTTTGATCCATTGTCGGTTTTTGTTGCATTGAAATCAAGATAGTCCAAATCAAGCTGATGGCCGGATGTGTCCTTGATTTGCAGACCTGTAGCCTTCAATGTTCCCTCCATATCACTCAGATCCGTCATTGTCAGGTTGGAATTTATTTTCCCTTTGATTTGCCAGGTTAGATCCGAAAGATTAAGCTTGGAGAGGTTCAGGTTGTTGATTTCTGAGTTGAAGTTTAAAACCTTTCTTTTTTGGGAAAAATCAATGGCCCCGTTGAATTTGAGGTCGGCATTCGGGTCAGTGATGACCAGGCTGCCATCGAATGTATTTTTAAGGAGCTTGCCATCGATCTTGAAATTCTTATAATCATAACCTTTATAGGTAAATGATTGTATTTGACTGGATAGCTCTGTGCTGATTTTATCAAGGGAGAAACTTTGACCGTCATGGATGGAAAAAGTTCCTGTAATCCTTTCCAGATCCGGATTGCCAGTGAGGGCGCCCAGATTGAATTGATTCAATCCCACAGTCCCGCTATATTTGGCTTTATCTGCTCCGTCCCGTATGTCGAGATGAATATCCACATTGACGTCCCCTTGTTCCGTTCTGACTTTTCCATAGGTTACGAAATCAAGGATGTATCCGTCTAATTTGCCACTGTAATTAATATTTCCTAAATCTTTTAATGTCTTTGGTGCCACGAATCCGGGTATGATGGCTGCTAGCCCGCCGGCATTGGTCTTAAGGGAATTCAGGTTGAGATTGAGAGTGGCTTGTTCAATATCCGTGATGTCATGCATCGAGAAATTCCCATCCAGACTTGCATAACGCCCCACCTCCAATTGTACATTATTTCCCCGGAGGTTGTTAACAGTACCCGAAAATGACCCGTCAATCTTTATTTCCTTTTCCCTATTATGAGTTAAAAAGTCCACTTGCTCCAGTTTCGGGTCAAAAGCCATGATATCTTTGATCGAAATGTGGCTTTTAGTCAGTCTGCCCGTCATTTTGACCTTGTTTACATAGTCTTCGAAGTCTTTCATTGACTTGTAGTGCAGGCTCAGGGTATCCTCAAGGTGAGAATAATCCGTAGTCAAGTCGAAATTCTCTACAGATATCCTGGTCGGAGAATAGGAAATTCTGTCAGCACTGAATTCGTTTATGTTGAAAGGAGTTCCGGTTTTGACAGCGAGTTGAGCCAGGACAGCACTTACCGATTCGCCTTCAAAGATGACTGTTTCAAGTCCGACATTGATATTCTTCAGGTCGATATTGGCAAAGTCCATGATCTTGCCATCATGCGCTTTAACCGGTGGATGTCGGAAATTGTGATACGAAAAGGCACCCTCCTCGATACTGACTTCCTGTGCCTCGATATGCAGTTCGGGCTTTGGCTTGCGTTTTTTCTTGAGTTCTGCCTCAAGCGCCGCATAAGGATTGATATATTTGATTTCGTTGCATGCAACAGGTGGAATATTCTCTATTCTATATATTGGTGCATCTAATTTCAATTTGTCCACCAGAATGAGATTACTGTCCAGTTTGAATTCGTTGAATGAGGCGCTGAGGCGATCCAGTGAGATATAGACGGTCTTTCCCTTTGATTTGTTTAGAAGATTAAAAGTCGCATCCTGTATCTCGGCATCCTTCAGATTCAGGCTGATTTTATTCTGTTTTCCCGTAGGCCTTGAAAATAGTGAATCCGGGTGCCCATTTTCAAGATAGTTGAGCAAAAACTGGTAATTATTGTCGTACTTCGGACAATTTTGAACCAAATGCGCATCCAGGTTACGAATGAATGCCTTAGTTATATTTATTTTGCCGTCTAAAAGATCGAGTAGGCCACCTTTCAATTCTGCTTTCAGTTCTCCTATATTCAATAAGGTGTCTTGTTGCCGGTCTTTTACGACAAAATCCTCTAGCAGTACCTTTTGGAAGAAATTGATCCTGATTCTTCCCACTGAAACGTCTGCTTGCAGTTCGTTGCTGAGAAATTCGGTAGCTTTTTTCGCTGCGTAGTTTTGGAATGAGGGCTGTTGTATCAGAAAATATGCACCCATCAAAAGTAAGATCGCAATAATCACGGTATATTTGATCAATCCCCACAGATAATGGGAGATCAACCCTGGCACGGATCTCTTGACCTTGGATTTCGATTCCTTGATATTTTCTTTGCTCTTCCCTTCCAACGCTTATTCTAATATAATTCCTTCCCTTCGTATTCCTTCATGATGCGAAAGATATCCACCAATTGTTTGTTTTCCGGTACATCATGTACCCGGAGGATTGAAGCTCCGTTTTGCAAAGCTAATAGATTTACGGCAATCGTAGCGGGTAATACCTTAGTCGGATCGGACTTAAGGGGACGCCACAACATACCTTTGCGAGACAGCCCTGCGAGGATTGGTTTGCCAAGTATCCGAAAAACCCCCAGATTATTTAATAACGTATAATTATGTTCCAAAGTCTTTCCGAACCCAAATCCGGGGTCGAAAATAACATCGACCAATTCTATACTCCTGAAATGGTCCAGCTTAAGGATGAAGTAGTCCAATATTTCGGCTACAACATCTTTGTACGTAGGGTTTGCCTGCATGGTCTTCGGCCGCCCCTGCATATGCATGGCGATGTAAGGGCACTTATATTTTCCGGCTACCAATGGAAGCTCCGGATCGATATCGCCTGCGGAGATGTCGTTTATGATGGAAGCTCCGGCTTGAATTGCCTTTAAAGCCACTTGTGATCTGTAGGTGTCGATCGAAATGATTGCTTCGGGTACTGTGGCGAGAATAGATTCTATGGCCGGTATGATACGTTCGGTCTCTTCATTAATGGTGATTTCATCCGAGCCTGGCCTGGTTGACATCCCGCCGAGGTCTATTATATCCGCGCCGGCATTGAGCATCTCCACAGCTTTTGTCACGACTTGCACCAATTCCGGAGCTCTGCTGCCTGAATAAAACGAATCGTCCGTTATATTGATGACACCCATGATCAGAGGTTTGCTTAGATCAAGAATGGTACCTCGACAGTTCAGGGTCTGCAATACAGGCATCGCAAGATTAGCGTTAATGTTACTTTGGCCTTGCATATCAGGATATTGAATGGCTTTTGAGCCTGGACGGATAAGGAATATCTTTGCTGCTTACAATGGGTTCTGAATAAGTGTTGATTCTGAAAATAATATGCAAGAGCCTGCTTGATAAAGAATCTTTCAAGAGAGAGATAGCCGATATATTTTGCTTTCTGTAAAAGCGATTAGCGCCCATGGTTATGTAATTGATATACAAAGGTAAGAAATTGGATGGAGGTTTCTAAAATGAGTTTTTCCGATACCGCTAACCGGTGAATACGAAATATTTGAATTCAATTCTTTTGTAGCTATTCCCCTCACCAATTGCAATTTTCTTCTAATATTACGAGAAATCGGATAACATCACAGAATAATTATATTAAAGTTTCGGAGTTGATATAATGTTGATAAATAAGTAAATATATAGTATAAAAAAGTTGTATATTATAGTATAAATGCTTATTATTGAGTCTGTTACAAGCAAAATCAAGATTTGTATTAAATATGCAACAGTCTAAAGGTATAACAAATATTTCAGAATTATCCAATTTTTCTACCTCGGCAATTTTAAGCTCTTCCAGACGATTGCTCAGTCAGCTTGATTTAAGATATATCAACAAATTACTCAACTTGGCGGCAGGTTGTAGGAATAGATCTGAGGGCGATGTGAAATTGAGAGGGAGGGTGCAGTCGAAGTAGGTCGAAAAATAATAGTTTTTCAGTAAGCTGGTAT